>Ga0116228_10001690_pt1 | contig 18495 bp, 9 predicted proteins | sample S1TSphfallax_2_FD_89694 | JGI IMG/M metagenome (GOLD analysis project Ga0116228, IMG submission 89694) | Host-associated microbial communities from peat moss isolated from Minnesota, USA - S1T2_Fc - Sphagnum fallax MG | ecosystem: Host-associated > Plants > Peat moss > Unclassified | place: USA... | reverse complement strand
TTTCTCCCAAGTAAGCATCGGGGCGACTTTCAAAATCGCCAAGGAACTGAAGACTGCAAGTAAGAAAACACCAACCTTCCGGATCTTCGAATCTGGCTTTATCCAAGACCTCCCTTGGGACCCTGAGGAGTGGCATTGGAAGACCTCCCCGCCCCTTGGGGACGCCCCCTTCTACGGTTACATCGCTAAAAGAGGTTACATCAACGCTCGGAACCCCACGCGCATTCCGCACATGATCTCCTTCATCCAAGGCCTCGGCCTAAGGAACACCTCAACTTAGCAAGCCATCGCCAGAATTTGGCACAACTCCCGCCCAAGAAAAGTGGGCACTCTCATCTGGCTCACCCTCAACCAGGGTCTCCCGGTCGGATCCTGGTTGCAAATCATGGGCATTCCCCCTCACTGCAAGGTGTGCAGTTCCGGTGCCGAGGAAACCCTGCAGCACTGCTTACTCGATTGCCCGATGGCTCAAATTGCATGGAAGGCTTTCAAGAGCATCTGGAATGAATGGAATACTCACCGCAACCTCACAACCTCCTAGCCCTTTGTGCTCCTTGGCGAGACCACAATGGAACTCAAGGACGATCCCCCCGGCCTCCTCGCATACCACACCGGAAGATTTACGTACCCTCGACAACCGCTCGACATCCTTCGTACTTTCATCTTCTACCATCTCTGGACGGAAAGGTGCAGGAAACACTTCGATGGCCAGCATTCCCTCCAAAAAGTTCTTCTCCAAGCCTGGGTGGCGACGGTCGAGGTCGGTATGGCCACTTGGAAGGCCATTAGATCCCACCGTCCGGCCAAGGACCCGGACATTTAGTTTAGTATTGAACTCACCTTTAGGAAAGAGTGGCTTCACTTGAACATTTTCGGGACGAACAATGCCACCATTAGGTGGCATTACCTCCCCCCCATGTACTTCTTGAATTATTCTAATGAGTGATGTGGCTGCTGCCTCCTCCCCCTCTCCCGGGGTTCTCTGCGTTACTCTGCCGCACCCACGCCCAAATGACTTTTTGTCCCGAGACTCCCAAAGTGGAGTCCCGAAACTGTCCCGGTTTGGACTCCCGAGACTTTGCGATGTTATAACTTTTCGCTCAAACCTCCGATCGGGGTGAGGTTTAAAGCAAAGTTGTATTTCTCCTCGATAGCTTTCCAACGGTATGTCGCACTCTTGCTGCACACACCGGGGTCGGGTCGATTCCCGACTTTTAGTGGTCGGGAGTCAAACTGCCAATTTGACTCTTGGCCTTTCTTTTGACCATAACTTGTGCTGCAGATGTCCAAATGGCTCATGCAAGGCCATTTTCGACATCTACACTTCGAGACCTTTTCGACGATATAAAGAACACCTCAAGGCGAGGTGTTTTGACCTCTGCAATCAGACTCTAAAGTCTTGGGAGTCCCGGAGGACTCCAAGTCCCATTTTCGGGAGTGTGAGTGGCGACCTCACACTTCCCTCAAAGTGGGGTTGCGACACTAAGACTCAGAGCTAAAAATCTATGGGAGGTAAGTTGTAAAACAATGTATGGAAAGCTTCAAGTAGTTCTTCTAGTTGTTGTTTTCTAAGCTTTTGAAATTTTTTTGTGCATATGCTAAAAGCTTTTCCGCACATCATAAAACATAATGGGGATTAATCCATTTGGGTGAAAAACATTTGCTTGTCCACTATGTGTGGATTACACACACATGAAGGTGATGGATGCAATAAGTATTTGTAATGCAATGTGTGTATAATTTCTAAATCACTAATGTTTATTTGATTTTATGATAGGATATGGAGAGGGCGGTAGTTGTTGCTACTAAAGAGAAAGTACATTGTGTGGAAGTTCAATTCCAAGAGGAGGTGACCCATAATGTAAATTTTGGGAATGTAAGTAATAACAAGTATTTATGACCATAGTGCTAACAACTAAGTAGTGCGCCATGAACAGTTCTTTTGCAAGATGAATTGAAAATAACAACAATATTGTAATTATACTTCATTATCATATGTATGAAAAGATGTGTATGTATGTGTTGAGCTAATTTTTAAATTGATTCGAATTTGTAATTCATAAACTCATTAAAATTGAAGAGGAGCTACAACAAGCATGTCGAGAGCGTGAACATGAGAAGGTTTTGATAACTATGGTTACATTCCTAAATTTTTTGTGCCATGTAGCTATACCTTACCTCAAAAAACCTGCATTTCAACAATAAAGAGATTATCTACTATTATATATATACTAGCTAGCTAGTAGATGATAAATGTACATTATGAATGTGGAAAATTATTTTCAAAGTATGTTGGCATTCAGTTTGTAAGTTGAAGATGTGTGGGAAAGTAGATAGCTAAGGAGGTTGCAGAAAGGCAACAACTTGGGAATGAGATTTTTTTTCTGTCAAAAATGAATGTAGGCAAATTGGAGGAACCAATGAACCAACAGTTCAAGCTATGTGAGAACAGCATGAGAGTGAGTGTTGAATAAGATGGTTGCAACATAGTGCAAAAGGGAGAGCAACTAAATCCTCATAAGCTTGGGATGAAAGATTTGCAATTGAAAGATTTTCCAAACACTAGCACCAAATCACAAAGCCCAAAAAAGGTGGAAAGTTTTCCATATATAATTCTAGGCTATGATAACCACTATGGAGGGGAGTCACATTCATATGACAAATCTAAAAGCACTGAAGAAGGTGAAATTGGTAACTCTATTGAGACCAATGTTTAGCAAGTGACTGGTGGGGTTACTACTGATCAAATTATCAAAAAATTTACTAATTAAATGCTCTAGTATATTCATGGGTTCTGAAAGGCAATAATCTTTTCATATATGCATTTTTCTAGAACAAATGGCTTTGTTGTATGCTCCATTGTTTAGTGAACTTAGGAAATAAGTAATGTTTCTTAGATAGCTTATTTTACAAGCTTTGTGATGGAAGAAGTTTCAACATTAATGTGTTTGTGTTGTTCTATTTATGATAATTATCGAGATTTTCAAGGTTTCCAAGTATAATGTCAAGGTTGGAGAGTAGCGCTTCTGAGCAATTTTTGAAGCTTCTCTACAAATTGCCACTTGATTCAATGGGTCTAATTACAAGGTTGTGGTTTCAAGGAGTAGATTTTATCCCTTTGTGAATGTTTAATAGGCACTTGTTTTATCAACACACATACAATTATTAGACAAATAGAAGGGATGGCAATTGATTCCAACATAGAACTAATGTCCAAATGTTAGAATGACTTGAGTTAATAATTTTGAACACAACAAAAATGTTTGATTTCAGAGCATTATAATGAAAGGAACATGCAATGTAAGACTTGCACAAAGGTTTTTGTTTGTTCATGGAGTAGATGCACATGGTTATAGGCATTAATGAAGTTCATTTATTCATTCTTTTCATTGCCAACACCAAGATCAAGCTAAAAAGAAAGTACACAAGCTTCTTTTTGAAACACAAGCCTTGGTAGTTGCACCATTTAAAGTGGGTCCATGAGCAGATACTTTTATTGGCTCTGCCCGTAAGGAAGCAACTAGGCATCTGCATAACATTTGGGTAGAAAAGTTTTGCTCATTTTTAAACCAATGTGGAGTTGACAAGTGGCCTGGAAATGTTACTTTTATATGGATGAATTTTTTCATGTGTGATTGGATGTAACCTTAAGTTGTTATATTACAAAGATCAACACCTACACTTTGAATTCTTGAATCATTTTCCTCGGCTCACATATATACAAAATATGAGAGCAATGAAGATGTTGGAAGAATGTTCAACAATATGTCGTCTTGAGTAGGTATTTGGAATGTCATGATAACACAATATTTGAAATTTGGTGAAGGCAACTTAGCATTAGATCTAATCCAACAAATGCATCAAGAAGGTGTGCAACCAGACCTTGTCACTTACGTGAGTGTGCTAGATGTAAGTGCCAGTGTAGATGCACTCGAAACAATGGACGATGTGTTATGAAGAGTTCATCAAAGCCAGTGCGGGTTAGGTGGTTTTTGTTTGCAATAGCTTGGTGGATAAATTTCCACCTATTGTCCATTGGAAGAATCGGACACACGTTATTTGGTTGTTCTAAAAAGGTTGGATTTGTTGGGTCCTGGAGGTCACCAAGTTTTTCATGTATTACAACAATTTGTGTTACCAATCAACTAGTTGTTGCCCTCTATTTCATCTCACTTTGCAACCAATTTTATGTTGCCACAACGGAAATAAAATCAAATGGAAGCTTCACATGTTTTCAACTATACCCATAAGGTTATGATTGCACTCGTTCTCATGTTATTTTCATAATGTTGTCATGGACATTTGGCTGCAATTTCAACCGCACATCATGAGGATGGACAAGTTAAACTTGTCAATATTGTTTTTCTAATTGTCATGGAAATTGGTCTTACTACAAATGATGCAAGATATGATAGTGAGTTGGAAGCTAGGGTTTTGCAAGTGAGCAAATGTATTTCATTTCACCTAATCCCTTGACATTGTCTACCTACGTTGATATCAAATCCTGGAGATGACTATAGTGAGTGATGTGTTACTTGATCCGTCTAATTACATTTGAAATAAATGTTTTGAAGAAAGTTATTCGTGGGGTACGTTGTTATCGACATCCAAAGGCATTACAAATCTTGGCCTCTTCACATCACCATATCACTAGAAGAAAAAAATATATTTTCAACTAGTCTTTGGGACTAAATTTTAGTTGCAAGAAACATTTTGCAACGAAAATCCCTTTAGTCGCCTAAGACAAGTTGTATGTGATAAATTAATCGCAAATGACAAAGGGTATTGTATAAAATAAAAAATCAACAAATACATTTCATCCTTTGATTCTGTTGTATATGTATTATCACATGTGATTAGGATGCAACTATTTTGGTCACAATTGAAGGCAAATGATGTGTTGCCACATGTCTTAATATTTGATAATTTAAATTATTATTATTATTATTATGAAATAATCTAAAACATTCACTTCAAATACTTGGATGATCTTATATTATGACATGTGGCCCAATGTAAGTATGCCACGTGGCATAAAATTAATTTAATAAAAATATTAATATTAGGTTAGTAAGTACCTAGGTAGGTACATAAATAGATGCCTACAAACCTAGGCTACATACCAACCTACCTACTTAGGTAAAGAAATAGGTAGGTAGGTTCTACTTTCCTAAAATAAATACCTATTCATATAGGTAGGTATTTAGGTAAGTAGGTACATAGGTCAACCTAGGTGCGTAGGTCAAACTAAATACCTACCTAGTTAAGGAAATAAATAGGTTGGGAAGGTAAGTACTTTAGAAATGTGCATAATTTTTATTTATTTTTTAGGTTGAACCTTTTGATTAGTTCATCCCATGTTCATAAATTTCTTAATGTGAAATTGGATGACCACACCCCCTTGTTTATATAATGTTCAAAATAGGAATGAAGAACAAACAATATGGGATAAATTTTGAAGTTGCAACTCCTTCACAAACTAAGTTGTAATTCCAAAAAACAATTCATGCCTACTTTCTTAGTTTTTAGATTTCTAAACAAGATAATTACATAATCATTTAATTAATAATGATTAAATTTACATATATTTAAATTATAAATTACACACTATAAATATTCAGTATTCATTATCAATTACTTAAATAAGCAATAACTTTTTAATATTTAACAAAGTAACTATCTAGTTACTCACAAGTAATTAATAATAACTCATAAATAATTAAATAACTAAAATATTTTAAAATATTTTATTACTTTTTAAAATCTGATCGAATTATATGTAATATAATTAATGTAATAATAAAAATGACTATAATTTAAATTTTAACTATTTTAAATATTTATGTTAAAATGATAAGTAATGAATTAACAATTGTTATTAGAAAGTAAACTCTTACATGAATTTTTTAAAAATTATTATTCAACTAATCACATTACTTATTGTAAAATTACATTTATTGTTGTAAAAATAATTATAGGTCAAGTATATTTTTTCTCTTGGTAATTATTAACTATAAATACAATAATTTGTTAAACATAACATTTATTTTCATAATTACTGTAAAATTGCTATAAAATATTTATCATAGATGATTAATCACAAATTTTTTAAGAATAATAATAACATATAATAATTTGTGAAATTAAAATCAGTAAACTAATTATTTTAACTAAACTATAATTTTTCCAAATTTTTAATTCAGGTTTGAAATTATAAATTACATGGTGTGAATAATTATGTTCAATTAAAAAATAATTATGCACATACTAATTAATTCTTATCTGAAGTAATTGCAATGATTTCAAAATAATGTCACATTAATTACATCAAATAATTTTAATATAAAAATATAATTTTAAAAATATACAAATCTATGTTATAACAATAATTATTTAGTATAACTTAGATTAAATAAACATAATCATTTATAAAAGTGATTTATTATGGATATCACTAGTAAAAAAACCCCTTAAAATTCAATCAATAATTTTTTGAATTAAAAAGTAAATTTAAGACTCCAGAATGGTAATTCAGAATTCAAATATCAATTTTTAGATTAAATGATTTTTTTGAAGTTAAATAACAAATTTCAGAATTGAAATGTTAATTTTCAAATTCAAACAATAATATTCAAAATTAAAATGTCCATTTTAAGACTCAATTAATAATTTTTTGAATTGAAATATTAATTTTGAGAATCGAAAATAAGAATTTGGAATTCAAATTTCAACTTTTGAGTCAAATAATTTCTTAAGATTTAAATTTAAAACTTTAGAATTCAAATATCAAATTTCAAGTTCAAATAAAAATATTTAAAATCAGAATTTCAATTTTTAGATTCAATAATATTTTTAAAATTGAAATACTAATTTTTAGATTCGAAAATAATAATTTAGAATTCAAATATCAATTTTTAGATCAAATAAGTTTTTTGAATTTAAATAACAATTTCCAGAATTGAAATGTCAATTTTCAGATTCAAATAACAATATTCAAAATTGAAATGTCCATTTTAAGACTCAATTAATAATTTTCACACTAGAAGTATTAATTTTGAGAATTCAAAATAATAATTTAGAATTGAAATTTCAGGTTCAAATCAAATGATTATTTAAATGAAAAATGAAAAAATTTCAGAGTTGAAATATAAATTTTCATATTCATATAAAAATATTCAAAATTAAAATATCCAATTTTTATAATTTTTTAATAATTTTTTGAATTGAAATACTAATTTTTGGATTCAAAAATATTAATTTAGAATTCAAATATCAAGTTTCAAATTCAAATATTCATTTTGATATTCATTTTATGAACAATATACATACATATGCATATTATATATATAATTTTAGTACATACATTAAAATAAAGTCCTATGTCATTTTATAATACCTTTAAGATGCAACTAATTTGGTGACTATTGCAACTAATGGGACATATCAACTTATTAATGAATGAAAATAAATGTAAACCCGATCCAACCAATAGGATGAAATTTTGTAATAGTTGCATTTTGAGAATGACCAACATAGTTGAAATTTGGTCTTGTAATTGCAAATAACTACAAGTTGCATGTAGTCGTAAATGGAGTGGTTACATTTTAGCTGATTTCTACTAGTGCATAAAGCTAACTTCAAATGTATGCTTCCAATATGTTTGTAATTGTAGATAAAGGTGTGGGAAATCTTGGCTCCATATGTAGTTTGACATGAATGGGTCCATTATGGTTGAAGGTTAAATTGTCTAAAACACATGTGATAACTTGTCATTGAGGAAAAGGAGGTGATGTGCATTTCATAGTGATGCAGTTTGAAAACATGGGTAGATGGGGATCCAAGGCCCCTTGATGCTACAAATGTGGTAAGCCTTGTGACTCACAAAACTTCAAAGTCTGCATATGGATTGATGTTATTACACTGCATTATAATGTATATTTGTTATCACCCTAACAATTGTGTGGATTACTTTGTGTTGTTGCCACATCTTGTAACACTTGGAATAATTGTGTCTCTTTTAACAATTGAGTTATTAAACTTTTGCACATGTACCATGGAACTATAGTTGTTTAATGCAAGTGAAATCTTTAAGGGTTTGTGGTGCTGATCACACAAGTACTTTGTATATTGAATGTTCTAATGTATCTTGGATGAGTTAAACAAGGTCAACCACCTTGGGTAGCAAGAACCAAATGTAGTTGAAGCTAATGAACTTTGGTGGAAATGGTCATGTGTCTTTTAAGCAACAATGAGGCACCAATGGAAGCAAAATTGAATCAAATTACACTTCCATAACATGTGAATTATATTAGTAGCTTTTGCCAAAAGAAATGACCAAAAGTGTTATTGTTGTTCCCAATACACCTTAATAGTTCCTCTGTTCGAAAGCCAATTGTTGAGAGTGTCATGTGTAGGCAAAAGTAACATAACTCTATTTTTTGTGGAACAATCAACTAAACCTATGCATCTTCTTGCTTATCTCACTCATCTAGGATTGGCTACATGTTGTGGCCAACCAATTGTCATATATTTGTGAGGCCATGGGATTGAAACCAACTAGGTAAATAATTAATGGTGTTCATGTACCTACATTCTAATATGGTGTGTGTAAAAGGAAACTATTGTGTAGTCAAGCATATTCTTTGAGCATCTAGGAAACTAAAGGAAGTCCTTCATTTAGATAGTTAGAAAAATTTGATCATAAAGTTGTATCTCTACTACCAAAATTGAGAGTCAAAAAATATGTATATGGGCCTCTCTAATGCTATAGACATGATAGAAAGTTAGTCTTATGTATCTTGGAGAATATTTAAAAACTTGTACCTACACATGGACATTTGCTATGGGACAATGAGGTGGAAGCTACATATTGTAGCTACAAGAAAGGGGACCAAGTTTTGTAGCATTGTCAATCCAAAAGTTACCTTCTAATACATTATGCCTTTTGGCAAGGTGAATTTCTTTTCCAATATGTCATCATAGTGGATGTTGTTGTTATTATTGATGGTTTAGGTCTTTTCCTATCTCAAAGTTCTTGTCTTGAAACTATAGAATGAGGATATATAGCCTTTACATGAAGCATCAACCCTTTGTGTGTTTGTGTTTTTGGATGTAATCTCTGCCAATCATTGAAAAGTCTATTGGGAGAAGTGAAAATATGGCCATGTGTGTAAACTAGTTGCATTTTGAGGATTTGGATTAGTAATTGGAAGTTGTACTAAGGATAAGATTTGCTAGTAGATTGTTGATCTTTTTATGTTTACACATAGTTGAATGGCGCCATTGTTATTGCAAGCATGTAAAGTATGTTAGGATAGCCAATTGTGAATTGTAGTGGACATTGTGGATATGCTTACAAGAAGGAACTATTAACCAACTTCTACCATATTTCTTGCAAGGTTGAGAAAATAATTTCTAAATGTGTTTGCAACTCAATATCACAATTCATTAGCAAGCGTGATCAAGTCAACCAAGGCTAGTTTCACTTTTGGATTTACTCTAGTCTTGGGCTTCATGAAAATGAATTTGATGTCTAAACTTGTCTATTGTTTCCCAGGGATTCAATTGGGAAGAAATATTCAAAGGATACTTCTTTTTATTATTCCATGAAGTTGTGGCATATTATTGTTTGTGATGCATTTCTTGTTCAAATAATTTGATAGGTCATGAGATGTCAAGTACTCTTGCAATTATATGTTGGATTTTCTATGTTGGGTGTGCAAGTGGTAGGCATTGATATGTTGTCAAAGCCATTGTTGCCCACAATTGGTGATGCCAATGTTGGATGACACACAAACATGGGGGTATGTTTCATTTATTGGTTTGTTGTGTTTTAATCAAAGCCAAGAGATGGTTGACATCCTTATGACCATAATGGCATAGTAGTCCAAATTTACTTGGAGCCAACCATAAGGATGTGGAACATAGCACAAGGAGGTGAATTCATACACAACCTTACCTTCGAATATGCTTTTGACACGCCCCCAAGATCCTTGTTAGACCCAAAAAGGGTCCAACTATGTTAAAGAGCGGAAGTAGTTGGAACTTGGTGTCGTTCTCAGCTTCCAGCACTCAAGGGGGTAAGAGGGGCGTGCTAAAAGCTCTAGGATTAGACTAGGAAGAGGGACAACTTATTTAGTTACTCGGTCTTGCATCAAAACCCAACCAACAAGTTGGTTAGTTCATATTCGGAATCACTCTTGGTGTTGGGACAAGCCACGGGCAACACAAACTCACTTGACTCACCACAGCCCGGACTCGGGGGAAGCCACCACCTTCCCCCATATAGTATTTTATGTGTTACTCCACCGCACCTGCATCCAAATGGCTTTTTGTCCCAGTTTGGACTCTTGGGACTTTGGGAGTTCATAACTCCCAGCTCAAACCTCTGATTGGGATGAGGTCTAAAACAAACTTGTAGCTCTCATCAAGAGCTTTGCAACAATATGTCGCACTTCCCTTGCACACATCGAGGTCGGGTCGATTCCCGACTTTTAGTGGTCGGGAGTCGAACTGCCAGTTTGACTCTCGGCCTTTCTTTCGATCATAACTTGTGCTGCAAATGTCCGAATGGCTCATGTGAGGCCATTTTCAACATCTACACTTCAAGGCCTTTCCAAAAATATAAAGAACACCTCAAGGCGAGGTGTTTTGACCCCTATAATTGAGCTCTGAAGTTTTGGGAGTCCCAGAGGACTCCAAGTTCCCACTTTTGGGGGTGCGAGTTTCACCCTCACACTTGCCTCAAAGTGGGGTTGTGACAGCTTTGGTCACGGCACATCCAATTGCATGTTGCCATTTATATTATTCAGAAAATTCCTAGATACATCCAATTGTTGCCACTTATATTGTTTAAATTAATTAATTTATTTGGAATACGTCTAAAACAAAAGAGTGCAGTTGAAAGGAAGGACCAGTGTAAATTCTTAATTTCTATTCATGTCATTGTAACTATTATTCAAATGCATGGATGGAGAGAAATAACACTTTAAACATGCCTTCTAATGAAACTTGCAGAGATATTTTTTCCTTATATCCAATCCATTTCTACAAAACCAATTCAATTATGTTGGATTCCCCATGCTTGCCAAACAGGATGCAACTACAACGAGAGTGGGTAGATGCTACATTGTCCTTTTTGGTTGGATGTGTGTAAATGGTCCAACGATTGATATTGTGACAATGCAAACCACACAGAAAGAAAGATTTCTATTAATGATAAAAACATGGCAAGTGGCAAAAGGCAACTAGATGATCCTTTTAGGCTTACAACTAGGGATGGCAAGTTATGGGTTAAAGAGTTATCATGGGCCCAACAACATGGCATGACTAAAATGCGGTGTCCATGTAATAAGTGTGTAGGAAAGGGGAGGCCAATCTTACTTGACACAATTCAAAGACACCTCATCTTGAATGGTAGGCACTATTTGTATAGAGTTTGGAAGGGCCCAAGGAAATCAATGACTCTGATGAATAATGGGTTGCAACAACTAAAGGGTCATTATAGACAACAAGGTAGTTGGTGGACTAGGGTGTCCACATGGAACAACTTTAAATGATCTATTCCTAGCTCTAGATGCTGAAATAGGCATGGAGAATGCTCAATTGAACCCGAACTCAAGGGAAGATGGAATTGGCATGGTCTAAGAGGTGTGTGATGTCATGGAAGAGTTGGCAGCTGTGCTAGAAGGCATAACATGGCAAAATGAAAGCAATGCAGAAGGAAACATAGGACACAACCATGAAGGATTTGTAGCAGACCCTGATGAGGACATCTTTAATGAAGGTCAATACTTGCGAGAAGCATGCCAACCTTTATACAGTAATGTTAGGTCATCAATGCTGGAAGCCACACTCATGTTGATGAACATCTACAAGGTGCATGATGTCTCCAAAAAGTTTGTTGATGAACTATTAGCATTATTTCACAAGCATTTATTACCACTAGATAATTGTTTGCCACCAACAATGTATGCAGCTAAAACCTTAACTGGCAAGGTAGGCCTAAAATATAATAACATAAATGCATGTGTTAACGAATGTGTGTTGTTTTGGAAGGAATATGAGACGTTGGAAACATGTCCAAACTATGGGTCAACACACTTTAAGGCATATGGCAAGTCAAATGTGGCTGTTAAAATAGTTCAACACTTTCCATTGGTTCCTAGGCTATTGCGCATGTTTTGAACTCAAAAAACTACTAAACTCATGACTTGGCATAGCCAAAATAAGAGCACAAATGGGAAGGTTCATCATGTGCTTGATTGTAAGGCTTGGGCCCACACTAATAGGACTTGGCTGGAATTTGGGGGTGAGCCCATAAATGTCAAATTAGGGATTGCCATAGATGGAGTGAATCCATTTGGGAAAAAGTGCAATGCATGGTCAACTTCACCCGTGTTATTCTTGAACTATAACCTTCCACCTTGGTTGGTGACCAAAAAGTTATTGTTGTTGTCATCAATGATAATCCCTGGATCGAACAGTGTGAAGAGTAGCAATTTTGATGTCTACTTGGCCCTCGTGTTTAAGGAGCTTGTTCAATTATGAAGGAGGTGAGAGCTGTGGGTGTATTGCAACCTGTCAGAAGGAAGGAATTTACCATGGGGGTAGTCTTAATGTGGACAATCCACGATTTTCCTGCTTATGGGATAGTTTCTAGTTGCCAACACTAAGATTATAGAGCATGCCCTTCATGTGGCATTGATATAGTTAGTCGGTGGTCCAAAGAACTTGGGAAACCAATTTTTCAAGGAAGTCAAAGGTGGTTGCGGAGAAACCACCCATCCAAACACAAAACACTTTGATGGCAAAGAGGAGGTGCGAGGGAGGCCTGAAACAACAATTGCTACTAAAACATTAAGGTGAGCACAAATGACAAAAGACTGGGTGGCATCAAGCAATGTTTTGGGGGCAAAGGGGTGCCCATCACACAAAATTGGGGTGAAGCACTAGTCAGCCCTATTTCAACTTTCATATTGGGATGTGAATCACACAATCAATAATGTATTTGACAAATAGGCCAATCATCACAAAGGAGGTACATGAAGAGTTGCAATATGAAGCATATAACTACTGTTGGATGCAAATGATAATATGGTAGCTAGGTTTGTTGGTTTTAATCTTGTGATGAAATTGTTGTGAATTATTTTCTTTTGTTATTTTCATTAACCCACTTTTGGCCTTGATTCTAACACAACTATGTGCATCTTCAAAGTGCTCGAAAAAATGCTTAGCTACAATTCAAGATTTCATAACCTAGTTTTTTTTTGCATTAAACGTTTACAAAACTATTGCCATGAAGTACAAAAAATTTGTTCATTTTTTAATAAATCTATAACATATATTGCTACCAATAAGTTTATTCAATATAACTATTGTGTCAAATATCTAGGACAATATATTTTTGGGATTAAAAAATAAATTTGAGGATGTGTTTCAAAGTTATAAAACATGTGCTTTTGCTAGAAAAAGTCTAATTTTGATCATTGAACTATTTTTAGAATTGTACAACATTTGTTGACAAGGTGTGGAAATTAGAGTTGAATTATGTAAAAGCTCAAGTTGGATATGTCATTGCTACCAAGGAGACAAATTTTGATCATCAAACGTCAAAACTTTAAAAGATCTGTTGTCATACAAGAGGAAATTTGGTAACATGGTTCTTAAAGCTCAAGAATAGAGTATGTTGGCAAAGGTGAGGTTATGTCAAATCATTTTCATAACCGAGCTCAAGAATAGATTCTATTACCATAGGAAAAACAATCTTATCATTATTTTTCATAACTATAATACAAATTTTACTACTATAAGATATTAGATTATTTGAACATTTTGTTTTGAGACCTCTCCTACAAGTTTTGTTGCAAGAAGAAAGACCATATTTGATCATTTTTTTTTAGAGCTTGGTTACAAGGTCTACTGCTATATTAGAGGGAATATCTAATAATTATGTTTTCAAAGCTTGGGAATCTATTTTTCCCATAGATGAGCTATCCAATTTAGCATTCTACTTGCAGAGCTTTACTTCAAATTGTCATGCTTAAAGAGGGGAAAATTTGAGATCAATTTTGTACCTTTTAAAGTTTGAGGAACATTAGTATTAATTTTATGGTGGAAGAAGTTCAGAGTGTGTAATGGCTAAAATATAGATTCTATATAGCCACAATGGTTTTTCAAAAACTTTCATGGTTGGTCAAAATCATTCAATTCTTGATGTGGCATTAATTATAAAGAGGATGATAATTGGGTTTGTTGTGTTTCCTTCTTTTTTATCGTAAGTTATGTATGCCTTACAATGAAACCATGTTTTCTCCATCTAACCATACCGGTGTCCCATTTGTAGCAATTAATGATCTGGCACACACTACTGCACATCGAAAAGAACATTTGTGAAAGTTTGATCAAGTTTGTAATTGGAAAAAAAAACACCATCAAGGTGTGGCATGGCATCGAGGTTTGCGGCATTTGAGAGCACTTGTGGCTAAAACAAGATCCACGTAGACTAGGGAAGATTTTCAAACCCATTACTTCATATGTCCTACTGCCAGAAGAGTTGAAAACATTCCTATCCAGATTAAAGAGCTTGAAAGTGCATCAAAATATTGTGGTTCAATAGGAAGACATATTATGGAGAAAAACCTAAGGTCAATGAAAAGCCATGACTGGCACATGTTGATGCAACAATTAATGCCATTAGGGTTGAGGGGATTAATGCAAGCCCATGTTCAATTAGCTTTGATGTAGCTCAATAAAGTTTTCCGTAACATATGTGTGAAAGTTTGGGATCCAAGAGACATTCAAGCATTAAAAGATGATGTGGCAACCATGTTTAGCTTACTGGAACGGGAATTGCATGTTACATTCTTTGACATTATGACACATATAACCTTACATGTGGTAGAAGAGTTGGATGTTTGTGGACCTGTACATGCCATGTGGATGTACCCTATTGAACGAACATTGAAGATGTTCAAAACCTATGTAAGGAATAGGGCCCGCCCAGAGGCATCCATGGTTGAAGGGCATCTTTATGACAAAACCATTAGGTTTGTCATAGAATACATGCAAGATTTTTCAGATGTCCGGCACCGGATATGGGATGCAGACAAAGAAGAAGGGGTATGTAGTGAAGTGTCAAAAGGTGCATGAATCGAATTTATTCTTGATAGTGTGTGTCAAGATTTGGCACATCAGTATGTGCTCACGAATGCACGTTGCATGGCACCATGGGTCCGGTAGTTTTACCTGACCCTAATGCCATCCTCAAAATTAATAGTAAGCATGACAATGTAGTATGCTAATGTAGCCACTAAGTAGAATCTAACATGAAAAGGAATGTAGGAAGCACAAGGAAGAGCAAGCTCGGGTGAACAACCAATAAGTAGAATTTTAGTCATAGTGGCAAAAAGATGTTTCAACAACTGGCACAACCATACAATTTCCAGATGAACTTTTAAAAGTCACAAAGTTGGCCACATGGGTACGAGCTGCTATTCAGAACCACATTGCAGATGGTGGCAAGATTGAAGACATGGATGTTATGCAACTTTCAGTGAAGCCACAAACAACTGCTTCAAGGTATGCAAAAGTTAGGGTGTACGATAATCATTATAAGGTTATTACAAACAATGAAGCCACATGCAACAAATGAATCCTAACCCATTCAAGATTTTTTTTCTTTTAGGTGTTTTTACATTTACACATTAGATATTTTTTCTTGTTTATTTAGTACATGCACAAGGGAATGATCTAAACTAGTCATTAAAATAACAAAAGATGAATATAGTTATCATTTGTGTTCTTGACATCAATGGGCCTTTTAAGACTTCACAATCTTGATTTTAAAAATTCATAACTAAAGGAAAATTAATTCAATCAATTGTCTATAAAAGACATAAAATAGGTTGGCATTTGAAGTATTCTTAAAAATTAACATCCAAGAAACTTTCCCAAAATATAGATTTGTTTTATGTTCCTGATCAAAACAATCCCTTGTGACATTCCTAAAACTTTTTCCTTATGCATTTATTTTTCACATCAAAACACATTTTTTTGTAAATTTAATTAGAGTTTCAAATTCTACATGACTTATGTAACCTTTTGATAAATAATTTCAAATAAAAAGATTTTTTTATCTGAATCCTATGTTGTTTTGAAGTTGGATGGGTCTCAAAAATTTGAGGTGTGACAGTCCTAATGGTACCACCCAAGGATAAGTTTGCCCTATAGTACTTTGTATAAATCCGTATTTTGTGACCTTTTTTTAACCTTGCATAAAGGCATGATGGAATAAAGGTGTAGTACTTTGTACAAATCCGTATTTTGTGACCTTTTTTTAACCTTGCATAAAGGTGTGATGGAATAAGGGTGTAGTACTTTGTACAAATTCGTATTTTGTGACCTTTTTTTAACCTTGCATAAAGGCATGATGGAATAAGGTTGTAGTATTTTGTACAAATCCGTATTTAGTGACCTTTTTTTTCACCTTGCATAAAGGCATGATGGAATAAGGGTGTAGTACTTTGTACAAATCCGTATTTTGTGACCTTTTTTTAACCTTCCATAAAGGCATGATGGAATAAGGGTGTAGAACTTTGTACAAATCTGTATTTTGTGACCTTTTTTTAACCTTGCATAAAGGCATAGTACATTCTACAAATCCTTATTTTGTGACCCTTCATTTTTTTGCATCATGGATTTCTATTGAACTTATGAGAAGCTACTTACAAAATGTTTTTTTATAAAAAATACATCAAAAGTATATTCATTTGAAAAGAGGAAAATTTTGGATTTGCTAGTACTTTAAACACATAATGTTAAATTGAATATGTGTTCATTAAGTTAGGATGTCAAGATCATTATATTTTTAATCTTAAGATTTAAAAAAATCAAAATTCTATTTTTTGGCACCTACTTTTTCCTTACTTTACATGTATTTTACATCAACCCACACTACAAAACTAATTTCATTTGAAACAAGTAGGTAAAATACGTATTAGAATAAGTTGGAAATTGAAATTGAATGCAAAATACTAAAGAACTATTTTGTTTTTGGTTATTCAAATCAAAACATTCAATGTACAATTATTTTTATGATGGCTTTTCATGCTACTTTCAATTAATTGCATTGAAAGTAAACAAGGTGAATTTGGGTTACAATTTATCTTGCTTTGACCTTAAGGCCTAATTTTTTTTAGGAATTTTTTTAGGTAGCTAAAATGGCAATCATTCATTGGAAGATCTAAAAAAATTGGTCACCCCTAGGAGAATTTTTCAATCCAACAAAAAGCCATAATAAAACACAAGTCTTTAATCATTGTTTTATATGTTTAGCAACATAATGAAAATTGCAATTTTTTCTTCACTTCTAGTGACTAAAAACATATAAATTCAAAAAAAATTTAATTTTAATTTTAATATCACTAGTGAAAATTTAAAACAAGGTTATTAAAGTTTGATCCACCTAAGAGTATGTCATGTATAGCAAGGAAAGGTATTATTCCATCACACGGTAACATGTTCAACCAAGGCCCCTTCCAAAGTGTGACTAGTGTTCCCCCATTTTTTATTTACATCGCAATTGGAATCTACAAAACCAAAATTGGTGTAAGCAAATGATAATTTGTATCACATGTAATTTATTTATTTTTAAAAATAAAATGCCAAAACCAATTGCAAGTAAAAGGACATGGCCATCTAAGGGTAAGCTTAGGATTATCCTATGCAAAGGTTGTTGATTCCATAAAGAGATGTTAAATACACCTTTAATGAGTTTTGTTCACGCTTGTTTTTTTGCACACTATGTGGTTTTCCTTCTTTTGCTAGGTAGGATTTCCCCCCCTTTTATCCCTCACCAATTTCAAACCCACAACCTTTCAAAAAAAATATCTACCATTAGCTTATTCTTGAGTAGAAAGTAAAAGCAAGGCTATGTTATATTTTCCCTATAATTAAACCAATGTTAATCAAACCCTACAACAAAACCACATGGTTTTACAAAAGGTGTTACATTCACAATTGAACATAACTTATTATGAAGTATTTAACGCCTTTTTGCATGATTCACAAATTGAACAAAATGCACAATAAGACCCACTAGTAGAAAATGGCCATTTTTCAACTAGTCCTTGCGACTAATTTTTAGTTGCAAGCGACATTTGCAACTAAAATCTTAATGGTTGCGTTGGACAAGTCACAAACGACACTAGTTGCAAACGACAACGAATTTTGGATGAAAGAAAAAATCACCAAAATACGCCTTCATCCTTTGACTTGTCATATACGTATTGTCATTTGCAACTAGGATGCGACTTTTTTGGTGAACAAGGGAACAAATTATGTGTTGTCATGTGTCCCAACTCTTAATAATTGAAAATATATCTTTATTATTTTGAAATAATCCAAGACGTTTAATTTTTATATTTGGATGGTTTAGATTGTGACACGTGGTGCAATAGAAATTTGCCATGTGGCATATTAATTGAATTTGTCCAA
>Ga0116228_10001689_pt1 | contig 18503 bp, 19 predicted proteins | sample S1TSphfallax_2_FD_89694 | JGI IMG/M metagenome (GOLD analysis project Ga0116228, IMG submission 89694) | Host-associated microbial communities from peat moss isolated from Minnesota, USA - S1T2_Fc - Sphagnum fallax MG | ecosystem: Host-associated > Plants > Peat moss > Unclassified | place... | reverse complement strand
CCCCCCCCGCCCCGTGCTTCACCGGGCTCTCCCTTCTCCCACCCCCCAAAACATTCCACAGGGAACGGGAGCCAATGGGATTACGCCAGAGAGGTAATGAAAGCGAAATGACATTAGAGAAAAGGAAATAAGTAAAAGATAAGTAAAAGACGGACAAACAGATAGACACACACCATGTTTGTAATTATATATAGGATATCACTATGTAGACATCATGTTTCATTACTAATTAACATAAATTCACTATTATAATTTGATATAATAAATAGGTTTATTTATATATTTTTAAAATATTTTATCTATGTTACTTTATGATATATCCTATATTATTTTAAGCTACTTTAGTTATTCTAACTTATATTTTATGTTATTATAAATTATTATAAATTATTGTACCCTAAATTATTATATGTTATTTTACCTTTAAGGTATCTTAACTAGTTTATTATAAATTTTTAAGTTATTATGTATTAAATTATTCAAGGTAATTTTAGGTTATACCTTAGGTTATTTTATTTTAAATTAATATATGTTATTTCAAGTTATACGTTAAGTTATTCAAGGTCATTATACTTTGTGTTATTATAAATTATTTTATCCTAAGTATGATAACTTAAAACAATCTAAAACAAAATATAATGACCTAAGGTCAAAATAACTTGGAATAAAAAATATTAACCTATGAAAAATAATTTTAAATACCCTAGAATATAATAATTACCAATAGCTTATGATATTATAAAACATAATATCAAACAATAATTTATAATACAATAATCACCAATAGTTGTAATATAACATATATTAACCAACAATAACTTATAATAAAATAACCATTAATAAAATAACCACCAATAAACATTAATATAATAGGCACTAATATAATAATAATTAATAATCACCAATATCCACCAATATAATAGCCACTGATATCCATTAATATAATAACCATTAGTAAACATCAATATTCATCAATAGAATATCCATTAATAACCATTAATAGAGTAGCCACTAATAGTCATTAATAAAATAACCACCAATAGTCATTTATAAAATAACAACCAATAACCATTAATAGAATAGGCACCAATAACCATTAATATAATAGCCCCCAATAACCATTAATATAATAGCCACCAATAGCCATTAATATAATAATCACCAATAATTATTAATAAAATAACCACTAAAAAACATTAATAACCACGAATAGAATAGGTACAATAACCATTAATAACCACCAATAGCACTAATAAAAAGAATAACCAATAACCATATAATAAAATTGCTTAGGATTGCCAAAAATAATTTAAGGTGAAATAATTTATAATAAATAAAAATAATTTAAGGTGAAATAACCTATAATAACCTAGAATTGCCAATAATAACATAAGGTGAAATAACCTTTAATAGCCAAAAATAACTTATAATAGTTGTAAATAGTCTAAACTGAAATAATTTACAATAGCCAAAAATAACATAAAATACCCAAAAAAAATTATAATAACTAAAAATAACTTAAGGTGAAATAAACTAAAATAGCCAAAAGTAACTTAGAATAACCAAAAGTAGCCTAGGGTGAAATAACAAAAAATAACCAAAAGTAATTAAGAATAATCATAAATAACCGTAAATAATGTAAGGTGAAATATATTAAATTAATGAAAAATATTCATATAATAATTGAAAATAATTTAACATAGGTAGTATTATTATATTAACAAAAAAAATCCATTTATTAAATTATTTTTTTCAAAAAAATGGTCATTGAAATGTTATTGAATAATGATATTCAACTTTCTTTTGTCTAAATGAATTTAATCTTTCATAAGGAAATAAATGTAATTATGTACATTATTGAATTTAAAAAAAAAGTAAATTCAAATCAATTCATTTGAACAAAATCTCAATAAGATATGAATTTTCAAATTTTATGTTTTTGTAACGTTTAAAATGAAGTATTTGATAAATAGAATGTAATGTAACATATCATTGTAATAAGTGGGGTGGCTTGATGGTAAGGGTGTTTGCTTCCATTCTAAAGGTCAAGGGATGAAACTTCATGGGTGGTGTTGTGTGTGGTCAACAATGTTATGTTGACCAAATATTTTCCTATCGAATTTTTAAGATAGGTACCTAGGTTGATTACATGGCCTACCTACCTACATAGGTTAGGTTTTTAACCTAGTGTAGGTAATGACACATGTTAATAAATAATAGGCTTTAAAAATCATGAAATTATCAATAATATTATATATTGAATAATTAAAATTTAATTCATTTCCATGTTGATTAGTTAATTAATTAGTAAGTGAATGGTTTGATAAATTTGTATTTCACTTGAGAGTAACCTTGTTTCACTAAATACTTGTGAAACAAATCATTGTCCGTAGCAACTAGTCCCCGTTCACTAAAGGGTTAAATAATTTCACTAGGTAAAAATGTCAAAATTCACTCAAAATTTAATGAAACCCAGAGTGAACTAGGATGCATTTTGTAGTAGTGCGTCTTGCTATAGTAGGTCTGACAATTCTTCAATTGTACCATCTACAATATAACCCATGTACCTTTTGGACATATTGTCCATTCATCTCAATGATGAATTAACCTTCCTTCCTTAGTTGTATGATTTCGTCCACCAGTTTTTTACACATTTTTGTTATCCTCGATTGTGTGGGACATTAGCCATTCTATGTCCATACCTCTATAAGGGAGGTGAAACATTTCAAAAATCACCTCCTCTGTGATCTTTACCTTTTGCTCATGTACTGTAGCTTTGATATCTACTTCGTTTACATTTATAATTCCCAAAACAAAAGCATAAATGAAATCTACCTGAATGGGCCCCCAATGCAACCTCCATGACCCCCTTAGTCTTACCATCATGGCCCATCTAAAATCATTTTTCATTTTGAACTAGCTTTTCATCTTCCACAATAATTTCATTTTTGGGGTTTAAAGGTTTTTACTACTTCCCCCAACATTATCTTTCTTAATGTTGCCCTTCTTTTTGGCCCTGGCACTCTATTATTAACGATTATTAACTCCCTTATTAGCATTTCCTTCATCAAAGTTAGTTCTTGGTCTAATTGGTTGGCCTTCCTTATTGCAAATGATGCACCCCCAAACTCTCAAAAAAACTTGAAAGCAATTCTCGAAATGAAAACAACAAAAAAAGGATTTGGGGCACATTCCTTAGTTCGCAACATTTCTGAAGTAAAAGGGGTGTGATGGAGTTCTAAGATGGAGATTAGGAAAATGACAAGCATGTTAATTATTCCAACATATTAAACCAAACCAAACAACAAGTTAGTTAGTGCATAGTTAGAATAATTTTTGTGCATAGATGAACCATGGGCATACATGGATTCATAAGACTTAACACAACCCAAACTTGGGGGAAGTCACCACCTTCCCCTGTACAATATTATCTATAATTGGCCATAGGGGCTACACCAGGCCTCATAAAACCTAGCAAATGCCAACTTTGCCAGAATTAAGTTAATTATGGCACATTTGTCACCTTAATACTGGCACATCTGGCATATGTTTTATTTTTTGTAACATGCTTCCCCCTACTAAAAGATAAAATCAAAACGGACATTGCTACTACCATTCTCGCGGCTATCACAAACGGAACATAATTGGGCAAAGAATATGTTGAATGGAATGGACATGGAGACAAACTTGCACTGTTATTGAAGCGAAAGATTGGCACTTGATCATTTTGATTTGCTCGAATTGCTTCGCGTGCATAATGCCCGCGAGGGACAGACTCGTCAAACTATTACGGGAGTCGTTTTTTCTCCCATTTAACAATGGAAAAGTCACTTTTGACGAACATCGTATTCGGGAACATTGTCGCCAATCCACCACACAGCTAAACTTTAGTGACTCCGCGGTGGGAAACCACAAAAATGACTGCACCCAAATCACTATTTTGGCCCTCAGAAGCTCAGACCGACTACCAAAAAATAGTGATAGCGACCGTTTTAGTGACTTGCGGTGGGGATGCTATTAATAATTGTATTATTCAATTATGGCATTTTGGCGAAATTAATTCTGGCAAAGTTGGCATCTAAAAATAGAATGCCAGGTTTTATGAGGCATGGGCTACACCCAAATGTCATTTTTCCCAAGACTCCCAAGTTGAGGGTCCCAAAATTCTCAAAATTGGGACTCCAACCACTTTGGACACCCATAACTTCTTGTGAAGACCTCTAATTAAAGTGAGGTCTCAAGCAAAGTTATACCCTTCATCAAGCTTTTTCTAATGATATGTGGCACACCTCATGCATGCATGTAATTCCAGGTGATTCTCGACTTTTAGTGGTCGGGAGTCAAATTGACATTTTGACTCCTGACCTTTCTTTTGACCATAACTTATGTTGTAAGTATTCAAATGGATCATGCAAACCCTTTTAGATATCTACATTTTAAGATCTTTCCAACAATATAAAAAAAAAATTCAATCAAGTGAGTTTTGACCCCTCTAATCACTTTCTAAAAATATAGGATTCCATAAAAATTCCAACTCCCAAAGTGGGAGTCCACTTGGGAGTGTGTGGGCTCATTCTTTCACACTCTCTTTTGCACTCCTAGGAGTGTGAATGTGACTCCCGGGTTGCATTCTTGGCCTGCACCTTTCCATCCCTTTGCCTTAGTCGCGAGCTTAAGGTTAAGGTTGTGATAGCAAAAACAATGGCATCTTTCATCATTGTTCTAAAACTTCTACCCCTATTGTCTACTATAACAAGTTTTTTTGTCCCTTTTTGCTTTCCTTCAAAACACCTATTATCCTCCCTTACTTTCCTTACTCTACTTTCCCTTACTTGCTAAGTTTTTTTTTGAAACCCTATTTTTTCACTCCAGAAATTACCTTTTTGTTTCTTCTCAAAAAAATTCACTCGTCCTACTGCATACACTATGCTTTATTTTTGTAGTTTTAGGGGCACCTTGCTATCTTCTTTCCAACACATTAAAGTTCAAAATTTTTAATTATCTTAAAAATTTTCCTTCTATATTTTTCCTTATTTTTTCCAAGCACCTCTTCTTTAGTTCTTCAAGCTTTCAAAACACAAAAAACACAATGAGGACAAGGGAAAGTTTTTCCCAATCTCTTAAGGTGAAAGGACACAACTTTTTCCCTTTCCCACATGTAGGTTGGGACTGTACCCCCTTGCTTGAAATGTCTTACTTATGGGGCAAGGTAGGTGTGTTAAAAACACCATGTTTTGTTTATGATTGTTTAGGTTTTGAATATGAAGGTGACTTTTCATCCCCCCCTTTAGATGAAATAAGGTGTTTGTTGTTGCCCCCTTTTTAATTATGAATTGTCATCCTCCATAATGGTTATACATAGTATAGGCCCATGGTGGTTAACCCTAATTCACATTTTTTCCTTGCTCTTCCCTAATTTGGGTTTGCCTTACCTTTTATGGTTGCCTTATTCCTTGGGTTTACCCTACTTTCTAGGTTTACCCTTTTATCCAGATCTTTAATTACCTAGACTAGGGTTAAGGTAAGGTTTGCCTTGCTAATGGTAACCTCATCCCTTAATGTGAATACCTCGCCTAGTTCCTTCCCACTTTGCTTAGTTTGGTCAACTATCATATTGGTTGATGAAAATTCAAGTTGAGGGGTGTTTTCATTTTTTTCTCCTTGGCTACCCTCCTTCATCATCCATTATCACTAGTGTTTTTCCCTAACCACTTCCATCTAACACCTCCTTGGACAATTCTTTTGAAAGTATATGTGGTTCTGCTATAAGTAATTGCATAGTATGGTGGTTCATTTTTTTAATGAAATGGTGTTTTTTTCCTAGGTATATTTTATTCTTTAGATCTTTAGATCTATAAAATTGGGATTTGAATTTAAACTAACAATTTTCCAAAGAATTGTGTGGTTATTTATTGATAAAATTTTCATTTGTTAGTAGTAATGAACTTTTGAAATAAAAAAAATGGATTGGTCATCGAACTAAAACATCACAAAATAAAAAATATTATATTGATTCATGTTCCAAAGTTGTTATTAAGATTCAATATATAATCTAATACAATATGACAAATTCATATGAAGAATATTTTCTTTGAAAACCTTAGCCATTTAATAGTTAGGGACTTTTGAACGATTAAAATTTGATCATATTTTCATAAGTTTATATGAGTTGCAATTTTTTTTATTTTTCAAATTTTTGTCCCAAAAACACATTTTTTGAAAGCTTTACACATGTCATTATTCATATGGACTTTGTGAGTTTTTTTTAAAAAAAACTTCCAAATGACATTAGCTACATTAAATACAAGTTTTCACATAGATTGGGAAGGTTTGTAGGTGATTGAACATGTACTATTTAAGTTTTCACATAGATTGGGAAGGTTTGTAGGTGATTGAGCATGTACTATTTAAAGATTAAAATAATAATATTTTAAAAAATAACAATCATGTCCATTTGAATCATTTAAAAAAATCTTGTATGGATTTATAAGGAGTGTAATTTTTGTCGATATTAAACCATTGTACCATGCATTCACCCATGTACCTTCTCCCTTTCCCATGATAAGGTTCAAATCAATGATGCTTGGACTTATTCAGGTGTTTTTTATGTCTTTTAAAAAACCACATGACGTAATTTCCCAATTTGAAAGATTTGGGACTAATGGTTATGTGACCCCAATGCATGTTTGCATTATTGTTCCCCTATACTTTCACTGGCTTTTAATTTGCTCTCCTCCATTTTTTCCAATTCAAATATCCTATTGGTTAGTACCTAAATTGAGTTGTTGATAATACTACCCTCCTATGTGAGATTAGGTACTATATATTTTGTAGGCATTAGTGAGTATAGTCCATACACTAGTTGGAATGGAATGTGTTTTGTATTAACCTTATAGGTAATATAATAGGCGAACAATATGGCTCCCAAATGTTCATCCCAATCATTATTTTTTTCATTAACCAATTTGGTCAAGATGGTGCCAATCATTTTGGATCAAAACGCACTCAAAGGAGCCAAAAAAATGTTACTTTACATTAGTCTTGCATGTCATTTTCCCCCAAAATATTTTTTTCATACAAATGAATGATTTTTTGCAACTTGTTATGAAAAAAATTAGAATTGACCCAATAACTCAAAAAAAAATCTTAATAATTTTTTTAAAATATTAATTTACACAAATGTATAAATTCCTTGCAAATTTTATGTTTCATCTTGAAAAATGATGATAATTTGAAATTATACCAAAAAATGTTAATATTTTAAAGTTGAATTTATTGTAATATAAACTACAACTTTATTCAATACATCATGTACATTATACCCCATTTATATGTGGTAAAACACTTTTGAAGTTTTGAATTTTCAAATGTACATATTTTGAGTTTTCAAAGTTTTAGAATCCACATTTTTAAAATTGTGAATGTTTTTTTAGTCTGTCTAATATGTTATTTTCACCTCATATTTTTTACCATCAATTTACTTCTATTATATGAGTCCTTTGAAAGTCCTTTGTAAAAATGTCTTTTTTTTAATGATGGAAATTTTCATTTTCAAAAGTCCTTAACTAAATCAAAACTTAAAATTAGATCAGATGGATTTTTAATTTGATTTTCTTGACATTCATGTGTGTCAAAAAAGGAATAATGTGCCATGATTACCATAGTTTCAAATGGCAATAAATAAATAATCTATATTTTTTTATGACAAAATCTAACATTTGACAGCCTTTGTGGCTCCTTTGATTATGTTTTGACCCTTTTGTTAATAAATTATACTTGCCCATTACCTTGAGGGTAATATGTGATGGAAGTAATGTGATGGAAAAAAAAATGATTCACTAGATGTGAAATGGTGTTGTTGATGAAATACACTCCCTAATTTGAGACCAAGGTAAGAAGGCACCCAAATGTAATCAAGATGCACTCATATGGAAATTTGGACATCACTACCACTATATTAGAATGTAAGCCCCTTGCCTTTACCCACTTGGTTGTGTAATCAATCACAACAAGGATGTATTTATTTCCTATGTGCCTTCCCATTGGTTTGACATGTCCAATGAAATCCAAACTCCATTTCATGATTGGGTCCAACGGTAGGGTTGTCATTAGTTTGGCCATGTACAAGAATGTCAAATTCCTTATTTTTTGACATTCATCACATGATTTACAAAAATGTAAGGGGTTTTTGTAGATAGTAGGCCACTAGTATCTTGCATCTAAGATTTTTTTAATGGTAATGTTAGAAAAAAATGACCTTTGCCCACTCCCTTATGTAGTTTAGTTAGGACAATAGTGACCTCATTAGGGTCCAAACAACATCACAACACCATGTCTTAGCCCAAGTAACGAAGGTTACTCTCTAGCAAGGTAAGTCGTAATGCTTTTAGTGAAATTTTCCTTTTATACTCCAAAGGGTAATTTTCAAGGAATACCCTAATGTGAAGGTAGATTTTGACATTAGACATCCAAAGAGGTTGGATAGTAAACAATGGTGCATCTACCATTTGGTTAGGGACCCCTTGTGGCTTTGTGTTGTGAGGGAGACAAAATAGTGCATTTGCCATAAAATGAGTAAGACTTGGTTTGTATATGATAGTAAAATCATATTCCAAAAACAATAGTATGTACTATACCCACCTTGCTAATTTGCCAAACAATCATGTTTTGTTGACAAGGTAGGTCAATGCCATATGGTCTATGTAAAGAATAAATTTGTTGCTAAAAAGGTAGTGGTTGAAATTTATGAAAGGTGTAAACCATTGCTAGTGTTTCTCTTATCATTATAATGTAATTTTGTTGTGCGAAACTCAACAAGCTTGATGCATAGGCGATAGGTTGATCACACTTACCGTCTAGATTTTACGCCAACATTGCCCATACCACCAAGTTGGAGGTGTCCATGTGTACATTAATTTCCTTCTCCCAATTTGGAGCAACTAAAATTGGAGCCTCCACATACTTGTGCTTGATTGTCTCCCATGCTTCTTAGCACTCATGTGTCCAAATGAACTCCTTCAATTTTTTCATTAATTTTGTGATTAATGCCATAATGACGGGAAAAAAATTCACAAAACATTAGTAAAATTAGGCCAAGCCATTGAAGACTTGGATGTCACGAAGGTTCTTGGGCATGGGCATCTTTACAATTGCTTCTATCTTCTTTGGATCCAATAGCTTCCCTCCTTGGAATAGGATCGTCCCCAAAAATACCATCAAAGCACATTTATATGGGTTAAAGCGTGACCTTATCCCATATGCCCAACATTTTTCAAAGCATCACTATAATTTGAACAAATGAGTATCCAAATAATCAAAGATTATGAAGTCATCCAAAAAACTTCATGAAATCATCCAAATAATCTTTGAAAGCTTTATTCATCACTCTTTGGTATGTAGGTGGTGCATTCTTGAGCATAAACAACATTACCACCCAAACAAATGCTCCCCAATTTGTAATGAATGTCATCTTGTAATGGTCTTAAGGGGCAAATTGGATTTGATGGTAGCCAAAAAAACCATCCAAAAAGGAATAGACCTCATATCCCGCTATCTTGTCCAAAATTTCATTCGTGAAGGGTCATGGGTATAAATCATTTTTGGCAACGATGTTTAACTTTCAAAAATCAATGCAAATGCACAATTTCCCATTTTTCTTTGTGATTACCACGATTAGTGATATAACCAAATGGTTTGCTCCATTGGCTTGATGAATCTAGCCACCAACAATTTGTCTTAAGGTTTTGCTTAATGACTATCGCATGTAGTTAGGGTTCATACAATAGCATGCTTGGTGTGAAGGAGGAATTGTGGTGTCAAGTTCAATTTTGTGCTCTATAATGTGAAGTGGAATACTCATGAACTCCTTGTAATTCCAAGCAAACACATCCACAAATTCTTGCAACAACTCCCTTCCAAATCAACATTCAACTTGAAGTGTTTTATGTCTTCTACTATCCCCATGTTAATTTTTCTAATCTAAATATCTTGGGACAGATTCCACTTTGTAATTTGAAGAGTATTTACTTTTTCCAAGGCCGATGTCTCATCCACCACTATTATTTATGGTTCATGCTTGAATTGGATCTATGGCCCTTTTGTTGTTTGATCAAATAGCGTAATAATTCCAATGGAAAATAAATCTACTTTTGATGTCAACAAAATCTCCTTTTCTTCATTTATCACTCCTTCCAAGAAATTGTAAGTGACCACCATTTGGGGTTTCCTTATGTTGCCATTCAAATATTTGGAAACATAAAATATTTTGATAGTATCATTACCCTTAATGGTCACCATATTGGTCCCCTAATTGTGAATCACTTTGGCTTCCTAGCCATGGGCATCCTAGTAACATTAATTAAATAGGTTGGGTCTATCACCTTGTTGTTCATAATTGTGAAGGTAATTATGTATGGTATCCCATGGATTCTGATCCTAATATTGGTATTATTCCCAATGGTTTATTGAATGAAAAATCAACCATTCACAGGTTGAATGGAGCTAACTAGGGTGGCAATAACCCTGATTTCCACCTTAATCCATTTGTTATAACATTTACCCTTGACCCTCCATCCAAAAGGACAATGTCTACCATGTTCATTCTAACATGCACCATGATTACTACCATTTGATGGCCCACAACTATTGCAGTGATAGTAATGGTAGCCTTGGAGGTACTACCCTCATTGTGGGTAGATTGATTATTAATAGCAGTTAAGTAAGTGTTTAGATCTGGTATTAGTTTCAACAATTAACCAGTGGTGATGATAATCTTGTTATCTAGTATCTGTTGTCCCATTTCCTCTTCAACTTTCGAAGTTATTGGAGTGGGCAATACTTCAAAATGTTCCAAAACAAGTGGTAAACCTACTCATTTAGTTGACCATGAATATGGATTTGGGCTAATAGTTACTTATTGTAATTCCTGGGACTTTTTTTTTTCCTTTTCTTTTTTTATTGCAACTCTTGGACAATTTCTATCATTAACTACTTGAATTTTTCCTCCTCTTGCTAATCTTGGGGTTCTTTTCCTTTGAGTGGTTCACTTTCATGGAAGGCTACCTCCTTAGGTGCTTTGCTTGTTGTGATAGCCATCACCATATTGACAATAGCCTCCTCGTTTTTCTTCTCACTAGGGCCTTTCGGAGATTTATGATCTTGTATCTTCTTCCTTACCATTTAAAAATTAATTTTCCTCCTTCCACATGCAATTAATGGAAGCATGTCCTTGTTGTCCACAAGTATAACAAATAAAAGTGTTAATGATGGTAGTAATACCCTATGGTTTTCCTCTCTTCTAATTCATTTGTTTTATCTACTATGTTGCCACTTCATTAACTACTAGCTACCTCTTATTTTGCTTTAGTTTGTTTTTCGGGTTATTGGGGTTCCAAAAACACTTATTTTTCTTGGTTAGATTTTTTACAATATTGGCATTCCTTTCCCCCTAATTTGCTTTCATTTGCTATGGGTTTCTCCACCTTCTTATTTTCCCTTTTCATCATTGGGTTTATGTTTATAATGGCCCAATTACCATCAGTGTTATTGGAGCTTTCCTCACAAATCACTATTGATTCCAAATGTTGAATTAACCTTGTTCCATATCGGCAGTAGCCATTCGAAGGTAAGGCAATAGACCAATGTTAAAAAATGCATTTAGTAGTTGGTCATTAACTAAACATTGAAGGGAATTTGCCAAAGTAAGGAATTGTTCATAATATTCCTCTACCTTCTTGTTCAAATCTTGTTTAACTATTTGTGAGTTCATATAAACTTGTTCATCTATTTGAACCTTACAGTATCATCTATAAAAAGTTTGAGCAAATTCACTAAATGTGCATTATGTACATTCGCCCAAACCTACAACAAATTTTGGATGGCTATTCACAAAATTGTCCTCCCAAACCAAAGCTATGTCCCAAAACGTCCATTGGAAGTAAGTAATTTTTGTACCCTCTTGGGTGACACCTTTGATTTTTATTGTTTGTTTGAACACACGTACATGTGCATTTGGGTCTGAATTTTTAGTATATTTTGGACAATTTAGGAGCTTCTTGCCACCATTAAAATTTCCAATTGTTATCGTCATTAATGGCCTACTTGGGTACCATGGAAAATAGGGGTTCCAATTTGGTGGCATAGCTAGGTACCATGGAAAGTAAGGGTTTTAGTTAGGTGGCATCCTTCTCCATCTTGGAGGTACCGGTGGGAGTGGAGGTTGGTCAATCTTATTGTCCTCTTCATCATTTGAATTTAATGAAGAGTTGGAGGAATCCTTAGGTGGATTTCCTGCTTACCCCTTTGTAGATGAATGCTTTTTAGATTGTTGTTTTGACAAAACACCCTGACTCAATACATGGGAGGTGGAATATCATGACACCCCCCTAGTGTGCCACCTAGTCTTGTTTTATTGAAATCTACTTTCTCCATGGTTGTTGCTTCTTGATTAGTTCTTCACAATAAAACAATAACTTAGATGCACACCCGAGCTCCCTGATAGATTCAAATGTGAGTCCAAGATGAAAACAATAAAAGGATAAGGAGTTGGGGCACGTTCCTTGGCTCGTAACACTTCGGGGGTAGAGGGGTGTGCTGGAGCTCCGGGATGGGGATTGCGACGAGTGACAATTGGGTCAATTATTCATAAGAACTTGCACAAACCAAACAACAAGTTTGTTAGTGCATAGTTGAAACATTTTTGGTGCACGGATGAGTCACATGTAAACATGAACTCACAAGACTCACCACGACCCGGACTTAGGGGAAGCCACCACCTTCCCCTTTATAATATTCTCTATGCCTAGTCACGAGGTCTGCACTCAAATGTCATTTTGTCCTAGGATTCCCAAGTTGGGAATTGCGAAATTCTTTAAATTGGGACTCCTGCAACTTTGTAGACCCATAACTTTTTGTGCAGACCTTCGAGTGAAATGAGGTTTAAAGAAAAATTGTATCCCTTGTCGTGAACTTTCCAACAATATGTAGCATGTCACTTGCACACAAGTAAATTAGGGCAATTCTAGACTTTTAGTGGTCGGGAGTCAAATTGGGAGTTTAACTCCCGGCCTTTCTTTTGGCCATAATTTATGTTTTAAGTACCCAAAAGGGTCATGTGAGCCCATTTTAGACATTTACGTTCCAAGAGCTTTGCAATGATATATGGACCTTTCAATCCAATGAATTTTGACCCTTGAAATTGCCTTTTAAAAATTCAAGAGTCCATTGGGACTCCAACTTTTAAAGTGGGAATTCACTTGGGAATGTGGGGGTTCATTCCTTCACACTTTCCTACACTCTCAAGAACATGAAATGTGACTTTCAGGCTTCATTTTTGGCCCACACCTTTACAAGCCTTTGCCTTGGTTGCAAGCCCAATGCTAAGGTTGCGACAAGCTTGGGAAAATGGAATTTAAAATCCTAACATTCCATGGTGCATAGCTAGTCCCATTCCATACATTTAGGGTCCCCATCCTAGACCTGCAATGGTGGAAGGTAGACTAACCCATGGTATTTTGAATGTTGGATGGGTTATTTCTTAGGGTTTTTTTTTGGGGACTTGGGCTACTTCATCTATTTTTCCAGTATGGGCACCTCTACTGTCTTTTTTTCTTTTTTCTTTTTCACTTGAGTATAGTTCATTTCCATGTCCTTTCCAAAATCTCTAGTTTGATGTATCTAGTTATGTATTCCTCTATCATTTAAAATTGAAAGATGGTAGTGACATCCTCTTGGTTAATGCCCTACCTCCCCACACAACTTACACCATGATGGTGGGTCTATGTCCATATACTCCCCCTTTGCTATTGGGTAGTAGTAATTGTCCCCCCCTCATTTTGATCCAAACATTACCCACAAGCTAAGAAGGTTGGAACATGTGAGAATTATTGGGTCTTTCTCTGTAAGGGTAAGGAATGGCTATACCCACATTTGATGATCCAAAGGAAGGTAGTTTTGCCACTTCTAAAGTCTTGACCCTAAACGGTCGTTTGAATTTTTCAAACTTTTTCATGGCCTACTTATTTTCATATTTTAAATCTAGTTTTACCACTTGCACCTCAAAGGTAACTACAAATGTGACACCCATGGTAGTCATTGTAGTAGGTGATTTCATGAAGTGTAAATTATGAGCTACCCTTTGAAATTCACCTTGTAACCTTCCATGGCTACCTCCTTATGCATGTTTTGTTTCCTTTCTCATATCTTCATTTTGAAATTTTATTGGTCTATTTTTGCTCTGCCACCGTCCACATGCCCTTGAGAATAACTTGGTAATAGGTCTTCTCAAAGGTAAAACCCATCTTGCATTCCCCTTGTTGTTTTTTTGGTTTATTTCCAACTTGAAAGATGTTATTTCAAAACTTTGTGCTCTAAATCTAACATCCCTCCACTGTGAATGATACCAATAGGCAAAATTTACCTTTTGGTCCTCCATGGGTCTTTCCATTTTGACATCAGAAGTGGAAGTGCCCACAATTACCATCCTAGATGGTACCATCTCCTTTGCTATCATTTCTAAATAACTTGCACTCAACATTCCCAACTTTTCTTTTATAATTTGTTCCATTTAAAAAATATATCCATTTGGTAATGTTAGTTCATGATTAAAGAAACTTATTTTTTTCATGAAAATATGACATAATTATTCTATTAGTGGTTGGTTCACAATAACTACCCTCCTTATTATTGAACTTATATGGTAATAATGAGGTATGTCAAATTAATGTTTTATCTTATGGTGTCAAGGTGGGCATTAAGTCTTAAGTCTTTTTATGTTTCTCCTGGGCAATAGTACCTTCCATTTTGTATTCCAATTTTTGTTTCCCATAGATACCTTCTTCTCAATCACACTCTCAATTTTGTCTATGGACTACCCTTTCTTTATGATCGTGTTGTGCTATCATTAACTAGTAGGGATAATAAAACCTTTGTTTATTTTCAATAATTAGGTTTCGAAATTTGTTTTCACTATTCACTTGACCATTCAAATTGAACTTCATTTATCCAAAGTAAAGATTATAAAACATTAGCCTCATTTTTGAAAGAATATCCCAAATACAATCCACAAGATGGTCACCAAATTTAAAAGGGTGAAATTACAACCCTTGAATATTATTGTCCATAGGAAGGTAACATTGAAGGAACAAGGTCAACTTTTTCTTACTCCTAAATAAAATATGTCAACTCTTTCTTACTCCCAAAAAAATTACTTTCATTTGCTTACTTTACTACAACTATGCTAGTAGTAGTTAAAAGTTCATGCAAAGAAAAAAAGGAAGAAGGTTGGGTTTGTCATTTAGGGATAGACCTACCATCCTGGCTATAAACTATTCTAGTAATGTAAAAAGAAGAAAGTATAAACAATAAGCAAGTTGAATATGAAGAATTGGGCAATAACTACTTTCCATGCCTCTACAGTACTTTCAATTCATCAAAATGGGGTCCAAAGGGTTTATAAGCTTTCCATGAATATTGTCCAACCTTCCCCACACCCACAAACCTTCTAGGGGCATTGCTTATTGTCTATAGTCCTTTGGAAAACCTCCTATTTGCTACCCACCATATGTAGCCACTATCAACTCCTTTGACTTTGACTTACCATCTATAATAGTTTCATGTACCTTGAAGATTTCAACCTCCAAGTGTTTTTTCTTCCTACTACCATATCACTAATTGCTACCTCCCTATGGTAGAGTGACTTCCAATTTTAGAAACTAAAAACTAGCATACAATCTTATCACTTTTTGTAAAAGAAACGTAGAACTATTATACAAAATGTAATAACACATTATGTAAACTTAAATTATATTATCTTTCCTCATATTCTAATAGAATAAACTCACACAAAACACATGAAGGTTCTTCAACCATTTTCCATTGAGATAATACACAAGTATAAATATATTTTTAAACTATTCCCTCCTCTCTAATGTTACACCACACACCTCCCCAAGAAAGAGTTCTCCACTCCAACTCCAAATTACAAACTTATCGAATGCCATAAAAATCCCCAAATCCTCCTTTTTCACAAAGTCACACAAGACCCACATTAACCTCATGACAATGGGTCATTATCCTAATCCCTTCTTATAAATCCCATATGTGATTGGGTGGATTACACCCGACCATTCACTAACTTAATCCCACTAGCTTCACCCCTTTGGTGAAGGACAATAAATCTACCACTAATAACTACTAGGATGCCTATGACATTAATTAGTTTAAAGATTTTTACCCCTTAACACCACTCATACATACACAAATCCAATAATCACACTTTTTCCAAGCTAATTGCCTCCAACAAAAGTATGTTCTTCTCCACACCCTAAAAACTTTGGAATGTTCTACCCTTTTTTACCTTTATGATTGAGAGAGCTTATTTGTAAACTATGTTTGCCACTTGTGAAGGCAAGAACATAGCTTTATGATTGAAAGAACTTATTTACAAATTATGTTTGCCACTTGGCAAGAGCATACCTTTAGGATTGAGAGAACTTATCTACAAACTATGTTTGCCACTTGTGAAGGCAAGAGCGCACAACTTGGTAGATGAAAGCTTCATGCTCAACTAGAATTTCATGTGTGAGCTTGTTCTTGGACAAGCATAACAACTCAACATGAAACTTGTTTTCATGCTAAATTTTGATGAAAAATTGACTACTAAGATACTTTGTAAAAATCTCATGCCATGTTTAACTCAAGCACCAAGTTCTAGCCCCCATGCTTGAGTGATTTATGGAAAACTAAATAAATATACGGTCTCACCCTCGATAACCCTTTCCATAAGGAGTAGGTCCTCTATATAGATAGATGGGTAAGAAAATTAGCCACTACTAGGTAAGGGCCAAATTTGCCTATGAACAATTCACAAGCAAGTTGTTAGTAGGTAGGTAGTAAAAAAGAGCACCTGAGCTAAACCACAATGGTTAGCTAGGTAGGAACTGGAAGTCAACAGAAAACTGTTTCCTGACCACTTACCATTCATCCTTCACGCTGGATTCTGGCCGTTTTTTCGTCGCCTGTCCAGGATTAGGGTTTAGGGTTTTAGTCCGTTGGTTGGTGGTGGCGCGCGTGCTTCGTCGGCATTTTAGGGCAACGAGGCGTCTTCAAAGCTTTGCTGTGATAGACAGTTTTGAAGTCGCTGATCTTGTTACGCTTTGCTGCGGTCTTTCTAGATATCATTTTGGGAATTTGGTCTGCTGCGATCTGTTCCTTCTTCCTTCCTAGTCTTGTTTCCTTTTTTTTACTTTTTTGTTTGAAGTCTTGTTTTTGTTTTTGTGTGGGGTTTTTTCAGAGCTAACTGTGTTCCGCGTTTTTCTTCGGTTTGGTTTAGGAAGACACAAAAACTACTTCTTGATCGGCTTTCTTTCAATTCGCTTCCAGTAATAATATGCTTCCAGCTCTCGAGACGAGGACTGATGCTGCACTGTGTTGCTGATTCAATACTGTTGTTTTTCTTGCGAAACGTGAAGAGAAGAGTAGAGAAGTGAAAAGATCCCATTTCGCTTCTCGCTAGTTACTCTTCGCATACGGAAAGAGAGCTTGCAGCACACGTTTTGGGTGCTGTAAGCAATGTCGATCGGTACAACAGGCCATGCGGGATTTACAGTCCCAAACAGTCCTGGCTTGTGTCAAATGTTCGACGACAGTTTTTCTATGACCCTTCTAGTTAGGTCTTTGCCAGGGTTTCTGCTCTCCTCAGACTGCTGTTGAACCCTGGATCCATCTCTGTTGTTTTCCTCATATCTTTCTTCAGCTCATGTTTTTGGCGACAGATAATAGCGCAATGATGATAATGCCGTGAGGCTTTTTGCGAGTGTGCTTAGCACCATGAGCAAATTCTCAAAACGACTTCTTCTTCCACTGAGCGCAAAGTATAGGTATTGATGCGGTTTTTTGTTTATTCTTTAATTTAAACATAATTCATGCACTGCATGTTGAGGGTGATTAGCATACAATATGTCTGATCTTTTGCCTCTGATGCAAAGGGACCCTGCCAATTATTGCTATTATTGCATACCCATTCCTCCATTACTGCACACTTTTGTTCCGTGAACATGCGCACAAACAAAAACCCTACTGCTGCACACTGGTGTTTCCTATCCTTGCACAACAGTACTCGGGGTTCTTGTGAATCCTATCCTTGCGGACAAAAGTCTTACTGTTGCACACTGACTGCTGTTTATCCTTGCACAAGAGCACATGGGGTTCTTGTAAATCCTATCCTTGCACGGGAAATCCCTACTGTTGAACACTGGTGAACCCTTCTGTTGGAATACTGTTGGACCCAAAAACTGGATACACTGTTGTTTCCTTAACTTGCACAAAGAGCCACGTGGGTTCTAATAAATCCTGTCCTTTTGCACACTGGTATTTCTCATTTTTGCATAAGAGCACTTGGGTTCTTGTACATGAAGTAGCAATCTTGGGTATGATGTATGCAATAGTAGGGTCATGGTGTACATACCAGAGAGTGTGTGCAGTAATAGGGTTTTTTTCTGTGCAAT
>Ga0116228_10001686_pt1 | contig 18513 bp, 17 predicted proteins | sample S1TSphfallax_2_FD_89694 | JGI IMG/M metagenome (GOLD analysis project Ga0116228, IMG submission 89694) | Host-associated microbial communities from peat moss isolated from Minnesota, USA - S1T2_Fc - Sphagnum fallax MG | ecosystem: Host-associated > Plants > Peat moss > Unclassified | place... | reverse complement strand
TGGAATGAACATCAACATAATGTTCCTTCACGTTCAATCATGGTGAGTTGTGATTTTTTCCCACAATCTTTTTTTGTATCTTCCAAGTGGACACAATGCAATAAACTTCATTACATCACATTAAACCACCTTACTTGTTTAAATACAACTACATAGTAGTTCCACTCCCAATTGGGTTTTGTGAATGCATATTTTATTGTGGAAGGTGTGCAATAATTCCTCACACCCATCCTGGAACTCCAACATGCCCCTCTACCCCTAAAGTGTTGCGAGCCAAGGAGCGCACCCCAACTCCTTTTCTTTTCGTTGCTTCACCTTTGGACTCACAGTTGAGTCCATCAAGGAGCTTAGGGGTGCATCGGTAACCCATACATTTCAATATGAAGTGTGCATGGTTGACTATAATAATTATAAATTTTGAGTGAGATTCACATGGAACCAATCGTAGATTTATAATGTATTGTAGGTGATCTAGGCTTGGGTAATGTGTTCAAGGTGGCATGTGGTGGTATAGTGGGAAGTATCGTATCTAATCCACTATGAAGTCACTATTACACACATGTAGCAATGATAAGTATGTAGTAATTTTGTTATTGTTTTTAGTGTTGCTGAAAGGGTAAATGGTATAGGGTTGGTCAAGGGATTGTTGGACGTGGGTGGTGGTAGAATGGAACATGTAACACCTACATTATTCCACTCTATAGTGGGCAAGTTGGTTGTGGCAATAATAAGTTTAGAATGATGTTAATGTGGAGCAAGTGGTGTAGTTTAAATGTAATGTAACTAGTGTAATCATGGTCAAGGGAATAAACATGTTTTGTGTAGAATGGAACACGTAGCCAATCCATTCCACTTACAAGTGTGCATGATTGGTTGTAACACAAAAATGTCTAGACATATTAGGGTGGAAGGAATGGTGAATTGGCCATGGATTACAAGTGGTCTAAGAAGTGGGGGAAAAAAATTATGACAATGACAAATTGTTAACAATATTATGACGGAACCAATGATCAAGTGTTCAAACAATGATGTTTTGATGCAATGAAGATAGTACATGTGTCATAGGCCTAGTTTGGGATTGGTGGAAGGGGGGACATTGTGGAATGTTTTGTAGGTTGAATTGTTGCAACAAATGAAATTGGAACATGGTCATAGAGAGTGGCAAGAAGCATGTTCTAGGCTACAACAAGATCGTATAGAATTTCATGCAAGGGCAATGGGTGGGCAGTGAGTTCGAAGGAATATACAATGGCCAAATACCTGGTAATAGATATCCCACATTTTGCAAATTGGCTATTAAATGTTCAAAGGATGAAGATTGCTAATGGTGTGGAAGTTGACCATGATGTGCTACATTTTTTTAGCCCTCCAAACCATATTGCTTATACATACAAAAGCATGTGGGCATATGGAAATCATTTTCAAATTGATGAAAATGAAGGGCACATGGCACATGTAACCTATGATAGTGGGGTTATTCATATTCAGCCAAGGCAGTCAATGTTCTGCCCAAGATTAGAACATTATAGTGGCCAACATGCATTATGCATGGGTGTTGAAAGAGATTATTGTGTCATTTGGAGGATTACACCTTGTGGTCACGAGGTGTTCATGGATTCTTGTAAACCCCCATGGTAATGCAACCATGAAACAATGAATATGGACGATGAACCATGGTCGAAGAGTGCTTGCACATGTGGAACTTTACATATTTCCATCAGTGTTCTCTCAAGTGAAATGATTTCCATAGAATCCAACTAATGAGCAACAAAATACCATATGCATTAATCACCCAATGTGCATATGGAAGTTTACATTGTTTCAAATGATAATTTTATGGTTTATGCAAGTCCATGTTGTATTTGATAGATGTGTTTGTGGCAAAATCCACTTTCCACATGCCAATTGCAACTCGTGATGGGATGACGTGACTTATTTCACTAACACATTGCACTATAACTATATTTGTGTTCCGTTGTAATGGAGTTGGCACCTTGCAATTGAACGTTAGTGGATTGCAAGTGGAATGTGATAGTTGTTGCATTGATTAAGTACATCATTTTCACTTTCTAGGAATAACATATAGCTTGCACATGTACTTTGATCTCCCAATAGTTCTATTGACCCATGCATATTGCATTGTCTAAGTTGTTTTTGTCCTAAACAAAGTGGGTGGTGGAGGTTGGCAAGTAGTTGTGTAAAAAGAAGCACAACTTGATGGGTGCAAGGTAAAGTTGTGGACATGACGATTAGGACATACATAGATGGGGTGTTCATGGACATGCAAGTGATTAATGTAGTAAGAGAGAACACAAGGGATGTTGAAGAAGGGGAGGAAATGTTGGCAACAAAAGTGGAGTGAGTGGATGCCATTGTTGACATTGAGGCATTAGAAAATGATGGAGAAGTTTTTGTAGAGCTTGACTAAGTTCTTTGCTACGTCTCAAAATTGTATGACAAAACATTTTACCCATATAGTATCTATGTAGAACTCTTTGATGGGTGACACCAATGTAAGCTTATAGGTGTGTAAGTAGTTTGGGTTAAATGGATCGAAGCATAATGCTTTAAGATATATTTTTTCTAACATGTACATTAGGCATCATTTTGATAATAACATCTACAATGTTTTCTAGCCTCCATTGTGCACAATGCCTCAACGCCAAAATTGTAATTTCAAGATTGCGCATGATATTTAAACATGACATGAAACTAATTGCAAAACCCTTCAACTATTTGTAAACACTTTGCATGTGAAATAAAGGTGCATGGGGAGTGGAGGCCCATTCCAATATAATTGCATTCCAAGCACTTGGTAAAAAAAAAAAAGTGATTTATTCCACTATAACTGCATTCCAAGCACTTGGTCAAAAAAATGTGTGACCCCTCCACTTGCAAGTAGCAGTGGGAGAAAAAAATTACAATTAAATCCATGCTAGTGGTATTTTTGGAGTGGTCCACTAGGAGACCACTAGACATAGTGACTAATGGTTTGGTAATGAATTCTATTGGGGACATTTGGGTGGAGTTGGATGGTTTGAATGGAGTTGTCACAGTGGAATAAAATGCGATTTGTTGTAGTGTTTTTATAGATATTATTTTTATTGGGCTAATATGGTTCTTATATCCAAGTTAGTGGACTAGTCATGGTAGTGAGTTTTAGTAAAAATGCACAATGGGTATGCTTATGGGGACCCAAGAAATTAAACCATGTAAATCAATAAGAACACCAATGTGCATTCATTACGCAAGGGAATTTCATATAGATAGAGATAAGTGCAAAGATCAACATTAAACATTGGTATCATCTAGTTACATTTTGATTGTCTTCACATGCAATTTATATATATATTTTTCCTAAACACACAGTTGCTAGCATCCATTGAAAATTGTAGCCTAAAAACAGCTTATAGCCAATTTTTTGCACATGGTTACATCCTCCCTGTGCTAGTTTCAATACATTGTTGCTTTGGCTTTGAATTCTTGGATGTTGATTTTTGTCATGATTAGACTTTCATTGTCAATGGTTTCCTCTTTTTTCCATTGCTTACAATAAGAATTTCAACATCCTTTACTAACTTTGATTTTTCTTTTCCATTAATATGTTTTTTTGTTCTATTTTCATTAAGGAACCAAAGGTTGAAATTGTATGCAAAGTACTATGTCAAATCTTTCATTGTATTTGCATGACAACTAAATTATATAATTTTACTGGGTTTTCCAATAGGGTGAAGAGCTCTTCATACTCCTCTTCTTCAATTGTTCCTCTCCAAATGATTGCATCACCAATATATTACAACGAATTGTTCCTTGCCTTCTTGTTATTATTTTATTTAATGTCATGACCATCACCAAACAACTGAATGTAACACATTCATACATTGATTGGCCTTGTAGAAAGCTTTTTTTTTCATGTTAAACCACTTTTAAAAAATAACTATAAACACAATCAAAACATGACTTCCATTATTTACATGAAATCATTATCAATATCCTTTTGTATGTATTTGCATTGTGGTATTTTGATGTAGGTTGTTGACACTTAACCCAATAATTGTTCCCAACCAACCAACTAAAGGAGACTTTTCTACCTTCAATCGCATATTTTATTTTCAACAATTTCTTAAACCTTACAACTCATGTCTTTGAACTCATTTCACTCGTGTTATAATGTTCCATGTTCATAAACATCTCTTATGCAAGTTAACCTTACAAAATAAAACCAAATACAATTCCACACCCATCCACATCTTGTGCCAATTATGAACATAAATCTCATTAATGTAAATGCATTACTATCATGACATGCATGCTATCCCATGAGAGTGCAAACGTGAGTAGGAGAAGTACTATCATTGAATAATGTTTTTTACATGCAATGGAAATAGTTCAAGAAAACATCCTCTTCTAGAAAAAATTGTGCCAACAAGCGAATGATTTCTTGCTATACTTTGCATGCTTGCAACCAACTACTTTTATTTGATTGGAGCTTTATTGTTAGTTCAAAACTTCCATTGTTTTCCAAAAAAAAAAATTAAATACACCAAAATAATCTCCAACTACATACAAACTTTGTGATGTTTCAAGCATGACTTTCAGCAATTCAATCTATGTTTAATGTTTAGAAAACCCAACTCTTTAACTTTTGAAATGATTTTATCCAATCAACATAATTTCATGTCCAAATGTAGTTTTTCACAATTATGCATTTTGGATTATAAATTGTTATAGGTGTTATGTTGCTATTTCTTTTGAATATCAATGGTATTGTTTGTTTTTGTGTCAAACATATTAAGTAAAGCCAAAAATTTTGGGTGTTCTGCTCACATCTTTATAACCCATTTTTATCCTTGGTGTCGGTGATTTTGTGTCTTCCTCTTTCTCATTTGTCATGGCATCTTCTAAGCATGGTGTCTTTTGCATTGTGTTTTTTTTCTTCTTCATTCAACTCTGTCATTCCACCATCATGGTATGTTACATAATTTTTCTCCTCCACCTCACTACTAATTGTATTGGCCTCCATTAGTTGTCCATTTCCCTATTGTAAGTAAAATACTAATGCTTCATATGGATCATCTTCTGCATTTGAATAATTTATTGGCCATTTTTTTCTAAGATTGATTCGTTTATTTTTTTGGGCAATTGGAAATCCTAGTAGGTGATCGTATTATCAATGAAATCATGTTCTACAATTTCTATTTGTTGGATTTCTTAAACATGGATTATCTTTAGGTGGTTGTGGCAAGCTGTTAAAAAACTACGAGATAAACATTTTGACCATTATCCCATATATCTTGTAATCTTGTAAATGGTTAATAAATGTTTAATATCCAACCTCTACTTGGAACTTTGCATCTACATTCTTCAATTTATTTTTTCTTCTATAAATAGGTACAAATCCAAATCTAATGGTGTTTGACAAGAGCATCATGGTGGATATCATGACATGATGCAAATGAAGAAGTTTTATCCTATTTTTCTTTGATTGAACCCTTCAACCTCAAATAAAACAAAACCGAATGCACAAAATAACCCATGTTTGGAAATATTTCAGGTTGGTGTCACACTTGTAATGGTCCACTCAAATTTTTCATTTAATTATAGTATGACAAGCATTGCTTTTGATTGAACCACTTGGTTGGTAGTAGTGAGTTTGGAACAATAATAGATGCCAAAATGGCTCCAAATGCAAAACAACTACATGTGTTTCAACAACCACAAAATCATGTGTTTTCTTCTAATATCATTTACTACTTTGATCTAATATTTTCAATGAATTTTTTTTTTCTATAGTCATTATGAATATATTAACCAAGCAATTTCAATGCTCAAGTTCAACCTTATTTATTTTTATTTTTTCATAACTGAATATTTCCTTTTGAGATCACGTACTTTAAACAAATATTCATGTTAACATGTTTATTGAACCATAATTTATTGTAAACAATGAGATTTTGGTTCCTCCTTTGTTTGTCAACATGTCATTGTTTTTTATTATTGTACAAGTGTCATGGTTTTGGGGCCCTATCATTCGACAAATGTTTTAACACTTTGTTCCTAAATTTTGGTGGCACCTAGGCTTGCCTATTTGGAGTTGCATACAATTGTGTTTGAGGTTTGTGAATTTTGTTGATAACAAATTGGCAAGGGTTACTAAATCCTATGTTAACAAATTGTTGAGTAAGCTTGTGAATTCTTTTCTAGAATCAGTTTTTTCAAACTCACGCGATCTTTGAAGAAATTCATGGCATGTGTAAACATCACCCAATTGCAGTCTTCCTTTCTCCCACCAATAATAAGAAATCCTCTCATGGTACAATCCTCTTCCCATTGAGCTCTTACTTTCTCCCCTATCCATGGGAAACGTAATAAAAAAAAGGGCACGTCGAATCCCGTGTGAATTAGCAAGGACCACCTTGTAATTCTTTTTCTTTTTTCCCTTCCTTAATATTTTTTTCTGCCATTCATCCTATATTGATTGTGCCCAAGATAGTGAGGAAAAAAAAAGGTGTTTCTAGATATACCACTTGGAAAAATCGTCGTAATACGTTTATTCGATTGGAATTGAAAAAATGTATTTTTCTCCATTTGAATTTGGTTGACTTCTCTCTCTTCCATTTGTTATGATTTATTTTCCATAGAAATTGGGGTTCAATTACGTTATCCTTGTTTGAAATGTTTGTAACCTGTTTGATCAATGTGAGATTTTTTTTGTTTATATTTGCATTTGCCCATCACCATGTTGCCCATTAATTTGTTTTGTCGATGACCCTTTTCCTTTATGTTCCCCATGTTCTAATTTCTAATAAATGTTATAAGGGGACTAGATGGGTGTCATCTTTTGAATATTCCAAGGGTTTTTTTGGTCATATCACATATTCTATTTGATATGCTTGAGATTAACGTATATTCAATCATAGATTCCAAGGTTTTTGGTGTGACATTTGGTGTCAATTTTCTTCTTCCCATTACAACATAAAAGTTTAACGATTACAAACACATGGTAGAGGTAGAAAGGATGCAAGCATGCAATAAGGGTGGAGTAAATGCAAATTGAGGTATAGATAATGCAAATTAGTTGTAGACGTGGACAAATGCAATTTGAATGTACAAGTAGCAAGAATGGTCTAGACGCAAGAGGTTGAAGGAGAGCATGAAAATAAAAACCAACATTAAATGGTATAAACAATGTAAAGTGTCATCGGTTATCTCATATTGTGTCAATTCCCAATGGGCACATGCCTCTAGGTGGTGAACAAGTAGTGTTTGGATTTGCACATACTTTTTGGTGGGTCAACAAATTTATTACCATTGAAGTGGATTTAGTTTAAAATTTTATATGGTTTAGATGCTACAGAAATATTAACACTACATTTATGGCTAGTTTATCCAATAAGGACAACACGGTTCTGCCTTTAACATTTCCCCCCCCCCCTCCCCCCTACTTTGGATTTTGTCCTCAAAGTCCTTTGAATGATAAAACAAACTACCGACTCATTATACTATTTTGGATGGACTAAATGTTCTTCCTAATTCACCAACATAACTACTAAGTGAGCATGTGAAAATGAACTATGAGCTTGTGAATGTGAGTTGTGAGCATGTGAACTTAACTATTATGAGCATGATATAATTTTTATATAATATTCTTGCCATGCAAACAAAACAATTTTGTCATGTAAACAAAATATTCTTGCCACATGATACAATATTATTGCCATGTGCATAAACTATTTATGCCGAATATACAAAATATATAGTCCACATGGGAAACTTATTTCATTCATTTTAATGTAATGTTCCTATCATAGGAATAAAACTCTATTGTCTTTGGTTAAGGTTGAAATAAAAAGGACATAATTAAAATACCCGATAAAATAATGTGCATTATTAATCAATATTTAACTAACACACTTAATCAAAAAGTGAAACATAATCCCTACATACCAACATTTTGAATCAATATTAAAACCCAATCATATAGAAAATTAGAACATACCTAATCAAAGTAATACCAATTTGCGAATTTTTAAAATAATGTTCACACTAATTTTTATTTTTTAAAAAATTTATCTCTTTTGATAATTACTCCTACCTATGTGGAAGCTACTGAATGAGCCAACAAATGACAAACTCCATCGCAACTCCAAGTCAAGAAATGAATGAAATTTCAAAATACCCACAAAACATGACATATTGCAATACATAGTATATGTGTTTACATGACCCATTTCTCGTTTCCCTAATGAGCTTGAAATCATAATCACAAAATCCATGCAAGGGTAGGCTAGGAAGTTCCCAATTGTAACTTCATATTGTTTTTTACTTGAACTCTCACCACATAAAAGCTTGTAGATTGGTCCATAAATAGGAACAAGAACCTCTAATGGCGGGTTGAAAGTCATTGCAAGAAGGTGACGAACCTCCCATCAATTGTAATGTTGTTTAGACATCACAAATGGGAGTGTGCATTGAACAACTTTCCCACTCCATGTTGTGGGCCATGACATTACATCCACCAATTGATTTATTGGAATATAGTTTTCCCAATTGAAGAGACTTCAAGGAAGCATAGGCTATCATTTTTTGAGTACAAAACCTCCTTAAGAAACTTAATTTCATCTTGTGAGAGATTGGTCCCTTCTTACAAAGGCCAAATAGAGGGAACTATTGGTTGATTGACTGCATACTTGCATTTTGTACCCCCACATAACAATTCATATCATATGCACATAACCAAAACTTGTGAAGCTTGAGGGGAACACATATGAACTAAGAGGACAAACCAAAATACGTAAGGGTAGGAACACCAATGGAATTAGACTTGGCAAATATCCTTGCGGTACAATAATGTTGAGTGGTTTTTTGCAATGTTGAACATTGGACATGCAAGACAGGGGGACATTGTTCTATATGCCACACTCCATCTCCACATGAAGCTTTTAAGACTTCAACACCTTCATCAATGATATCCACATGCTCATACCAATCACGCCATTCAATATGCACATGAAATTCACCATTTTGGGCATCAAGATGTGGGCAATAAAAATTGACATGATCGTGTCAATGTGAATCCCCATTTGATCATGGAAGTAAGTTTAGCTTGTGCTTATCAGGCTTGTGGTTGCAAAAGCCAAAGATCTCTTCTCCTTCCAAGTGTGTGATTCTAATTATGAAAGATGAGCGCAAAACATATTTCATAATTGCATTTGCAAGTTGCTTTAGGTCACTAAATTGGGTTGTTTTAAGTAGGAGAAACTCATTCCTACCAAGCCCTTGCCTTGATGGGCCACCTTTCTTGAATCGGTAATACAATGTTGATTACTTGAAAGCTCGTACATAATCATCAGAAGTTGCAATGTACAAGCAAGTTCATATTTTCCTTGATTGTTAAAGCCATGTGTTATGCATTATTTATGAGAGGTTATAGGTGGGCATGCCTAGAAACACCTTTGCAAAGATTTTCTACAAAATAAAATATATGTTTACTAATGTCAATATGAAGCAAGTTCTAACATATTAAAAAAATGACATCCAATTAGATGGGATGGCAATGACGAAAGAAGGATGGGAATGTTACATGTATCATGAAGCCTCCCCATTGCACGACACGTTAACTCTTGAAGCTAAGCTACATCTGGTATTCCAAAGGAATACCACCAGCATAAGATAACAACATAACATGCATCAATTTCTTCCAACAAGGCAAATTTATTGTAATCGTCTAACACAATGTTGTATGTTGTTCACACCTATACAATTTTATTTGTTGTTTCGTGTGTATGTCCATGGATTGAATCTAGTAAAAGTAACAAATGTGGTCCCTATCAACCATTGGTTCATTTAGATGCCCACTATTGTACACAATTTGCACTGCATTCCAATTTGCCTAAGAATTATCAACCATGAGACCCTTGAAATTTAGATTAGGAACACTCCTCTTTGACATCACCTTGTTCAACTTATGCCCAATCACACATTGAACCTCCTTTGTCTTCTAATTACATGTCACAAATGACAATTGTTGTAACTTTATAGTAGACTAAATCATACACATGGCATGCAAGGGTTGCCTAGTCTTGGACACATTTGGCATGATCAAACATGATCCAAGTTGCCTGGAGGTCACCATCATGATGCATATGTTTCACCAAGTCAAACCCATTCCCCTCCCCATGCATAAACATCTTCAACACCTTTTTTCCAAAAAGCTATACCAAAAAACAACTATTTAAAATGTAATCATAACCACTATTGGCCTTGAAAGCAAAAATGCTAAAGACATATGTTATGTTACCCACAAAAATGTTATTTCATGAGCCCATGAGCATGAGTTGGGAGTGGGTGAACTTGAGCCATGAGCCCGCAAGTGTGAGTCATGAGTGGGTGAATGTGAACCATGAGTTCGTGAACACAAGAAAAAAATTAATTAAATATATTTTGTCCATGTCAAAAAACATATTCTTTAATAGATTTGGTCGACATGAAGGAATATTTTTTGACTTATCAACATATTCTTCCATGTCATCATCATATCCCACATGGCTTGTCCACGTGGCAACTAACATTTGCAAGGTGAAAGCACACTACACTGTCCATAAACTATTATCACAAGGCAATCTTTGCAAGATTTTGAAATTTGTAATTGGCCACATGAATAAATATAGTTGACTATGATGAAAAAAGACTCAACACTACAATTTTATGTATAATATAATCACATTGTATGGATTTCATACATAGTTTTTGAATAGCCACAACATAATGAACTTTCAAAGGAATACCCAAAAACTTGTAACAATCCATAATTAATGAATATGGACTCCATGCACCTTCACATAATGTTCTTTAATGAGTAAAGGACTCAATGGCAATATGAGGTGGTAACATTGATACCAAGGAGGAGCTTTTGGAAGGATTTTGATGACAAAAAAATTCTATGTACCTTGAATTATGGTTTTTTTATTATTTTTGTTTTAACGAATGTAATATTTTAAAAGCTCGGCTTTCAATTTTAAGTTCTCCATAAGGTTGATTTTTTTTAATAATAAATTTTGAATGATAACTTATAAAATAATTTGTGTAATTCAAGGTATCATAGCTTCACACCACCTTTGAAGTGTTAATTTAGGCAATTATGAACTTTCACATGTGCTTTAAAGTGTTACACCAAGTAGTGTGTTTTCACCCTGCAAATTATTATAATTAAAATGGTCACAATGTGTGTGATGTCCCATTATAAATAATATATTTATGAAAAATGATGCACAACTATGTAGATCATTCAAACGTTGAAAGTCAAGATTTGTAGTAGACTTTGTGATTATTTAAACAATGTAATTGTTTTGATGTTTGGACTCATTATGGCATTTTCAATCGTTCCAAGCTCACTTGTCCCAACCAAAACCCAACTATAATCATGTTAACAATAATTGCAAAAATTGAATGGACAACTACAAATATGCCACCAACTTGACTTGTTCCCAAACACAATTATTTTGTGCATTCAGTCTAACCTTTTTGTTGAGGTTGAAGGGTTCAATCAAAATAATTTACGATAAAGATTTTTCATTTGCAACATGTTAAGATATCCATATCCACGAAACTATTGTTAAACACCACTAAATTTGGATTTTTACTTGCTTGTAAAAAAAAAAAGCTAAAGATTATAGATGGAGAGTTCTAAAGACAAGTTGGATATAGGGCATCAAACAATCACTTTTAGGATTACAAGATATAAAGGATAGGGATAAAAATGTTTATCATGTGATTTTGGATAGATTGCCACAACCACTAAGAGATAATCCATGGCTACTGGACTCGATGAACCGAAATTTCAAAACATGGTTTCACTAGCAATGCAATTACTTGCTTGGATTCCAAGTGTTAAAAAAAAAAAAAAGGAGTTCAATTTTATTGAAAAACTAGCCAAGAAACGATTCCAATGTAAAGGATGATCCATATGAAACACCAATGTTTATTTATAGTTGTCGCAACCCTAGCTTTGGGCTTGCGACCAAGGCAAAGGGGTTACAAAGGTGCGGGCCAAGAAGAAGCCCGAGAGTCACATCACATATTCCTGGGAGTGTAGGAAAGTGTGAGGGAGTGAACCCTCACATTCCCAAGGCAACTCCCACTTTGGGAGATAGAGTCCCGGTGGACTCCCAAAACTTCATAGAGCGATTTGAGGGGTCAAAAATCAATGGCTTGTGACGTTTTTTATATCATTGAAAAGCTCTTAGAACGTAGATGTCTAAAATTGGCTCGTATTGCTCATTTGGACATCTGAAACACAAGTTATGCTCAAAAGAAGCGCCGGGAGTCAAATTGGTAGTTTGACTCCCGACCATAAAAAGTCAAGAATCGACCCGATTTACTTAGCTGTAGACAACATGCAACATACCGTTGGAAAGCTCTCGACAATAGCTACAACTGTGCTTAGATCACACCTCGATCCGAGGTCTAGTCGCAAAGTTATGGGGCTTCAAAGTCGCAAGAGTCCTCGTTGGCGCGATTTCGGGACTCCCACGCGGGAGTCTCGAGAGAGAAAAGCTATTTCGATGTGGGCCCTGTGGAGAGGTCCAGAGTATACTATAAGGGGGAAGGTGGTGGCTTCCCCCAAGTCCGGCCCGTGGTGAGTCTTGTGTGTCCGTTTTGCCCGTGGCTCGTCCTAGCACCAAAGGTGCTCCAACTATGCACTAACCACTTTGTGTGGGTTATGTGCAAGCCTGTGTGAGTGAGTAAAGCTTGTCAACTCTTCCTAGTCCCATCCCGGAGCTCCAACACGCCCCTCTACCCCTCAAAGTGTTGTGAGCTAGGGAGCGTGCCCCAACTCTTCCCTCTTTCGTTGTCTTTCACTTGGACTCACATTTGAGTCCTTCCAGGAGTTGGGAGTGCGTCAATAGTAGAAACATGGACTAACTAATGCCAGCCAATACAATCAACAAGGAGGTGGAGGAAGGTTCCCCAACATTGTTGGATTGCAAAATATTGAAATTAGATGACAAAGAAAAAACCATGATGAATTCAAATGAAGAAGAAAAAAACATAAAATCGATGACACTGAAGTTAGAAATGGGTTCCAATGATGTGAGTGGCACACCTACAAAAACAAGTTCTGCTTGGTATGTTTAACATAGAATCAAATGGTACCATTGAAATTTAGAACAAATAAAAGTTAGACACATAGAATGTGTAGTAGCCACCAATTGTGTTTGGACTTTATTGGTTGGAAGAAACAACAAAACAACTTCTAAAGATGAATTTTTGTCTTTTAAATGTTGAATGAAATGCATGAAGCTAAAGGTGCAAACATTTTTGAATTTTTATTCAATTATATTCAAATTGTTCAAGAAGCATATTTGATTTTGGTTTATGCAAATTGTTATTCATTGAAAAGATGGAAGTTTGAGATAAGAAAGAACCTCTAATGAAAGACACACATTTGCTTACAAATGTTAAAGGTTTAACAAATCTGTATCTTACATGCAAAGATTTAACTATAATAGTTTATTTGGTCCCCATACAATAGATTTGTATTCTAGTACCTATTGCAAAGTGATTTAGAACCATGGAAGCCATTGTGAAAAGGTTTCTTAGCCCTACCCATGAAAGGTCAAAGATTTTTATATAGAGATGGGAAGAAGGATTTCAAGGTCTCATGACTCAATTGTTGATCTTAAACAATGATTTAAAACGTAAGAACGCCTATTCTCAATCTCGAAAGTAGGCAAAGAAATTTAAAATAGGGATAATCTAATAGGGGCATTCCTTGAAACATCAATTCAAGTGCTTGGACACTTTCGGTGCCAATAATAGGTAAAGAATTTAGAGAGAAGGATAATCCAATAAGGGCATTTTAAGAGACACCAATTCAAGTGTTTGCACACCTACTTTTGGTGCCAAGAGTAGGCAAAGAAATTTGAGAGAGGGATAATCCGATAGGGGCATTCCATGATACATTAATTTAAGTGCTTAAACACCTACTTTTGGTGCCAAGAGTAGGCAATGTTTTTTAAAAGGGGGATAATCCAGTAGGGGCATTCTAAAAGACATCAATTCAAGTGTTTGGACACCAAATAATAAGGGAAAAAACATAGGAGGATACAATTTGGCCATTTTGCCATAAAGACCATTTGGACCTAAAGATTTTCAACTTAGAGGGTTTGAACTAGTTAGTAATCATTTGACACTTGGTAGCATTAAAACAATAGATGTGCTTATTCATCATTATCATAATCTGCATGTTAAGGATAATAATGTAGCGATGAGTAATGATCCAAATGACATGTTTGGAAAGGCACTCATTGATGCATACCTTCTAGGAGTTTCAAACCCTAAAGGTTATGTCCATTCATAACCACATAATCAATTTTACATGAAGTAGTATAAAAAACCATCAAGTTTTTCATTTTGTTTCTTTGTTTTCATTTTCTTCTTCATATTAGCAAGGGCCATGACTAAGAGCGTTTTAAAGAGGCTAAGATGAGAAGAAAAAGAAGAGGTTGAAAGGAAAGCTAAAGCTTTTACAAAGGAGTAAATTGAAAAAGAAAAAAAAAAACATGTTTGATTAACTAGAGTGATTTATGTAGAACCATTTGTTTCATGCGCACCTACAACAGAAGAAATTATAATTATTCAGCAAGAACATAGAAGTAGGGAGTTGGAAGAGGAATTAGAAGCAACACTAAACTTTCTAAGGAAAACCACTACTTTTACATCAAAACTAATACGATAGGTTATTGTTATTTTAGATTCAAAGGAAGAAGTGGGGTTGGACTTCAACTTGTTGTTGAGGAACAATTACAATTAGTCTTTGTGTTAAGACCTATGGAAGAGGAGGAATTGTAACAAACTATTGTCCAAGAAAAACCACAACCAATTCTTGCATCAAGACCCGTGGAAAAAAAATAATTACAACAACTTGTGAGCAATGGAAAAATATTTTTCCAAAAACTCTTTGAAGATGGACCTATTTCTAGCATTATTCCTCAACACCCAAGATCAAGAACAAGAATTATGATGAAGCAAAAAGGCAAAACGCCTATAGAAAAACAGGTTGAGAAACATGTTAAGAAGAAACCATGTCCAAGGGGAAGGAGAGCCAAAAGATGTTACAATGGATGAAGACGGACTCCAACGAATTCAAATGGGCTAGATGAGTCGATTTGGAGAACATGTTCAACTTGTAGTGGACAACACCAAGAGAAGACCTATTATGAGACTTCCTACAAACTTAGGAAGCAACAAAAGATGGAAGAATTTTAGGGCAAGTACGTGGTCAAGAAATTCTTATTGATTAGGTATTAATTCATGAACAACTTGGAATTTTCAAGGAATGAGCAATATATGTTGTTAATGCAACTTTTGAGGAAGCTAAAACCGCCTTGAAAATAATTGCAGTTTCACATGCTTTTGTTAAGAATGAGCGGTGGAGTGTAGTGTGCATGAAAGAGGAATTTCATGCAAGATTTGCAATTATTCTACAAATTTTATATCATAGGGAGAGGTTAACTTGTTTCAACAATCAGATTACCATTACTTTTGAGCCAATAAGGGGCAACCTATTGATTAATGTTCTATAATGCCAACCTAGTTATTAGTTGAATTAACTAATTGGATTGAACATAAGAAAAAGACAATAATTAACCTAGTTTTTAATAAAACCAAAGCAGATAATTACTACTTAGGGCCTATTTTAGACATTTTGTTTAGGAAGTGGTTCCCTTTGACCAAAGTGCCTTCATAAAAAACAATAACTCCAAAAGAACATGTATCACCAACTAGCTAAGAGCACTAAGTTGCACATTAGCGACAAGTTTCACTTGAACCTATTACTAGGGAGTAGTTATTGAAAGAAAGAAAACCAACATGCTCGACTACAACATCACCTTTATCCACACATCAATCCCATCGATTGAAAATGCATACAAAATTGCCTATGCCAAAGGATAAGTTAAGCCTTAAACCTATTACTTCACCATTAAGAAAGAAGTCCAATACTACTTTTGGATCACTAGTTTATGATTCAAAAGAAGATGAAGAACAAACATGTTTAGATGAAATTTGAGGTAGGGGAGGAGAGGAGCTTGGGGCAATAGCTATGCAAGGCAACATTGAGGGAAAACCTAAACCTAACCTCTAGATTAGGTAATTGACAACATTCAAGTTGAGCTTGTTGTGTCTACTGGACATGTAGTTTCCATTACAGAACCTATAACTATAGCTACATAATCATTTCAACCTATTCAACTTGAAGTTGAACTTGTACAAATAGAAAACCCATAGTTTTTTAGATTTCAACCTATCATAATTTTTGGTCATTCCGCATAAACTTTGAGACAATTAATATGTTTTTAAAGCAACTTGTTCAAAATGCTACAACCTAGTTAAGAACATTGCAAGAATTGTCAAACCTTAAAGTTGAGTTTGAACAAGTCAAGGAAAATTTATCTGAGACCACCCATAACCACATGCAAACTTGTAGCCTAGAACTAGAAAGAGTGCAAAGAACTTTGAAGAACAATGACAAAGAACTTGTCATAGTCAAAGGACAATTGAATAAGGTTTAGCATGAAAACCAGAACATGTCGAATAAGTTGAATGAAGCAAAACAAGTTGTTAGGAAAATTGAAAACCTGTAACAAGAATATGTTGAACTCAACTAATTCAATTGGAAAACCCATAATGATTTGACTCTTCTCTAAGCTAATTTATAGTAGATGGCATGAGACTATGCCAAAATGGAGGAGTACAATTTGGAACAACAATGTATCATAACTGATTTGGAACATAATGTCAAGATCTCAAGGAGCAACATGTAGTTGCCCACATAGAATTTGATAAAGAGAAGCAAAGTCTTACTACCCAAATCTAAAACCAGAAGGGGCAATATGAGATAACCAAGATACAACTGAACAAACCTAGCCCCGTTATACTTGTTAAAATGAACAACATGGTGAAGGAGTTTGAGGAGTTGTTGTTAGACAATACATTACTCAAGGTGTAGAACCAAGCCTTGGGAAATAGAAACCCTAAGTGGAAGGAGTGGTGGCACATTGTTTAGGAGTTCACATAGGAGCAGATTCAGGATAGCATGGAGTTGACTTGCTCCGATGAACAAAATTATCAACTTGAGCTACAAGCCTACCATACTATTTTCCTTAATTTTAAGTATGAACCATCGAGTTTTGTGTATGTGGAAATTGGAACTAGTTATTAGAATTCTAACAATGCCATCCATGGTACAACTTGTTACTAAACTAGTCAATCCACCAAGAGGTGGAACAAGTTTAGAAATCATACCCTTACTTATTCATACTTTTACTATACCTATTCCAATAACCACTATTGATAGTCAACTTGTGGAAGGTAGTGAGAGATCTGACAAGAAACAAAATGAACTTGTTAATCCTACACATACCATACTAGATAGTAGATTATAATCTTTGGAATTATATCTACTAGTGTACCTTTTACCCCACACTAAATAGGTATAGGTTGGGAGGTTACTTTGACATCAAATACCTTGCATGCTTTGGAGGTATTCACAACACCCATAGCGACCTTTGAAGACATGCATGATTGATAGAAGACTATAGCGCCAACCTTAGCAAATGTCATAACCTATTATTTAACTTTATTATTAACCTAAGCATAAAGTTGGTAGGTCATGATTGGGTTAATAAAACAAGTTGACATGTTAGTCAACAAGTGATTAGTATAACTTGTACTTGATAGAACTGGTAGTTAAACATGTAGTTAGGCAAGGTTTACTTTAAACTTTGGACTATTAGTCTAGGTACTGGCTAATGATTGTCTATAATGGTCAATTATGACTGTTGTATTTTGAATTGGCTAATATAAGATTAGGAGGATAGACCTATTAACGGACTTTTGGTTTTCATTAATGATTATGTGTTTCACTCTTCAATTATGGAACATGGATTCATTTTTCTTTTAGCCTATTTCCTTCAAATTTGAGCAATTTGTGTACATGTTAGTTTAGGATTTATAGTTCAAACCCCCAGGCAACCTAATCATTTTATATTTTATTTTTATAGTTTTTTGATTATGTAAATGAATAATTCAAACCGCATTCAAAGGTAGGGCATTTCCCACTAATATGGGAACGTCTATACTGCAAACATGTTGATAAAGGACAAAAGGACTTGAAGTCGTGCTACAATATTTGTGCTTGCTTTGGTGCCCGCAAAAAGGGCCCACTAATAGCTGAAAGCATCACTAGTTTACACTTTAACCTAAATAACATGGGGCATGTGGAATCTTGTGTGAATTAGTAAGGACCACCTTACAAGGCAAAACTAGGGAATTAGTTTGGTGTTTTAGAGTTGTCATTTTATTATTAATGATTGTAACAACTCACTTAAGTTTTAGTTTATGTGTTGTATGTACTTATTGTTGCTTTACGAACCTATTGCTGCAAAATCTAGAGGTGAATTAACTCCAATGGGAATAGAAAAACCTCATTAATAGTAATACCATGAAATG
>Ga0116228_10001683_pt1 | contig 18528 bp, 14 predicted proteins | sample S1TSphfallax_2_FD_89694 | JGI IMG/M metagenome (GOLD analysis project Ga0116228, IMG submission 89694) | Host-associated microbial communities from peat moss isolated from Minnesota, USA - S1T2_Fc - Sphagnum fallax MG | ecosystem: Host-associated > Plants > Peat moss > Unclassified | place... | reverse complement strand
CTGAACCGAAGTTGTAGCCCTCGTCGAGATCTTTCCAACGACGTATCGCACTCCCGAATCGGACATCGGGAGCTAGTCGATTCCCGACTTTTAGTGGTCGGGAGTCAAACTGCCAGTTTGACTTCCGGCCCTTCTTTTGCCCATAACTTGGGCGACAGATGTCCAAATGGCCGATGCGAGGCCATTTTCGATATCTACGCTTCAAGACCTTTCCAATGACACCAAGAACACTCCAATGCGAGGTGTTTTGGGCCTTTCTGTCGAACTCTGAACATTCGGGAGTCCCGGAGAACTCCAAATCCTCAACTTTTCCAAGTGTTGGGCTTCACCCCCACACTTGGCCAAGTTAGGGTTGCGACAGAGGATTTTTGAGGATGATAGGATCTTTATTTATTTTTTGTAACTCTTTGAGTTTTGATTTTATGAATCAATACGCTTTGGAATTCTTTTTTGAAGCTTTTATCATTCTAATTTCAAGTGTGGATATTCATATCAATTTTACTCTTTGTAAATAAGAAAAAAAAACATTTATGTTCTTATTTTCCATATAAATTTCAAATTTGGAATGAAACTCACTTGCTAATTTTTTGAAAGAAAGAATTAGAAACAAAGATAAGAGAAATTTTATCTAAGGGAATAAAAAACCCTTACAAATTACCAAAATTGTTTTCCAAGACGTTCAAACTTTTAATATTTATTTAGTTGAAACCATTATTGGTTAACCAAAATTCGAACTTCCATTAGGTCTATCCTCTCAAATGCAATTGGTATATTGTACATAATTCATCTTTGAAAAACATCACAATACTATGGCAAAATTTTTATTGATGGTGTTAAACCAAATTATCTTCTTACAATCAAATTGTAATAATGTTTTCAAATTCAACAAAATATTTCTTTAAGATTCATTTGCAAAACTTGACATTTGCATTTAATTTACATTTATAGTTCTAGTTGTTGGTTGTCATCTTCAGTTCACATAAGTTATTAGATGATCCAAACTAAAGATCAATCACTTAAATGATGGGTTTAAGCAAGATAAAATAGGTCAATTTGTCATTCCAATTCAACAAATAAAAGTAGATTTTGCATTTTTGCATTTTATTTAAACCTTTTAACAACATTATAAAATTTGGGATGTATTGACCATATTTGACCATATGTTCACCTTTCATACATTTTATTATTATGACTATTTAAATTATTTATCATATTTTTAAAAACATGATTGATAATATATATATTTCAAATCAAACAATTCAAATGATGTGCTAATAAAGTGTGAACCATAATGCATGTAAATACACATATTTTGGAACTTGAATATTTCAATGATGACAATGTTAAACTTTTCAAAAATAAATTTCGCTTACAATAGGTTTAAAGCATTTGAAATTCGATATAAGCATCCTTGGGTGGACCCATTGGAGGAATCACCTCAAAGAATGGTAAAACTAATAAAATTGTCAAAATAATATTTTTGTCCCCTTTCTTTTAAAATGTTTCATAGTCATAAATTTATTTGTTTTCATCTTTATCCATTGCATGCCAAAATATATGATCTTAAATGTTCTTTGGAATTTAAAAAAATGAAAATTATGGTTATTTTGGTTTCCTAATTGTAATAGCCCTTTTCATAATCACCTTCCTAAACTTTGGAAATTCATAGCTAAATTATACCTACCCAATTAATTAAATTTAAAAAATTCAAATAGAATGCCTTATGAAAATTAGTTTAAAACAAAACAACAAAAATATGTTTCAAACTTTTATTCCTAACAAAAAAGTTCAAGGAAAGGAAACCTTATAACATTCTTGAAATTATTCTTAAATGCATTTATTAGGAACATCAAAATATATTTTTTATCTCAATAAATATTCAAACTCTATACAACCTAGTTAATCTAATCATTTAAAAATCTAAGAAAAGCCAAATCATTTAAGTGTTTTCTAGGACTTTCAAAATTTTGAGAAGTCTATTAAAGGGTGACATTCCTAGTGGGTCTACCCAAGAATGCTTATGCCCAATCTATTTTCTATATGTCTACAAAATGCATTTTTTGTTTGGATCATGGTGAAACATGCCTTAAACATTTAATAAATGTGCATCATATCTTTGTATTTCACAATTGTTCTTCATGAATATGGAAAAGGTAACTTTGTGCAATTCGAAAAATATTGCAATTTTTACATTTAATATATTGAAAGCAAAAAAATTTAAAAATTAATTGAATTTTTTAACTTCTAAAACTTTTTCCATATCACATTTGATACACAATCATTTAACTGAAAAGATCAATCTCATTAAGCATCACCTATGTTTTAATCTACAAGTGTCACATAATTTTGTTTTTAATCTTTGTGGACTATTTTTTCGACCTACTTTAATATGCTTCACCTTGATATTTTAATTAAGGGCACAAGACCATAACTAGCATGAGGGTGCAAACACAATCAAAAGAACTAAGGGTATCAAAGTTTTAAAGTTTTTTTCCAAGGATTACATGCGACATGCAACATTCATGTGTTGATCTATAATTAAAATTTTTCTACCTTTCATACCTAGTTTACCATGTTGTTTGTTAGATATAAATATTTTTTGACTATGTCTTGATCCTATATCATGTAGATTATGCATTCATGCTCTTTACCAAATAAAAATGAATGACTTTTATTTAAATCACATCCTAAATTCATAATTTTTAAAGCTAAAAATCATGTTTAAACCAAATGTTCTCATACGTGTTATAAAAATTATATATATCAATTTAATAATCATTTTTTCTCTTTCAATCAGCAATGTTAAAATCTTGTTCAATTTAAAAAATGAATGATGCACATTTGATTTGATTTTTTAAATCTTTGGAAAAAAAAAAAAATTATTCAAAAGTTTGAATGCTTTAAATATGTCAAAAGACTCTTGATTTGCATCAAATCTTGAACATTGAAATTTTTGCAAGTATTGCATCCTATTTCAAAAAACTGTTCACTATTCAAATTATTCATATTCTCCTTGTTGGGGGCCATCCCACTTGCTTTATCCCTTGGAGATTTGGTTCCCAATAGGTAACTGTGGTGACCCATCGTGGGCACATAATCACATCTGAAATACCTGCCAAGGAGAATTATATGCAGGTACGTGATCAACTTGTGTTTGCATACATGTCACAAACAAAATTCAAATTAGATCATGGAGATTAGAGAGATATATGCTCTTCAAAACTTCAGAATTTCAGGAAGCTTATGTACAGCACCAGCTTTAATGACTAGTATTTAAATGCAAGGACCAAAAGAATTAAGTTATTCACAAATAGTTGGCTTCCCCTAAATTGCACACAGATTTAACGTTTTCCTTGATGTAAAGGCTTCGTCATCAATAAAACAACATTTGAATGGTTGAAAAGAGGCACTATTTTCCCAAAAACAAACTAATCTCCTCTTCATGATCTTTTAATTTTTCAATATCAATGGATCAAGATTTTCATCACTTGGACTAAAAATTTAACGTCCAAAATTGTATACAGATCAAAATTTTGTGTACAAATGGTTCAATTCAAATTGGAATTCATTTATCAGGATGAATGTGCAAGTGAATATATTCTCACTGATTCTAGATAAAGCCTAACACCAAGTAGTGATCAAGGGCAGCCAGAAAATTTTGAGAACAAACTCAGAGTACAGTACAGTCTTTGCAGCAAGCAAAGCTGATGGTGCACAATATGCAGAGCTAATGATCAAGAACACATCAAGAAAAGTGCAAACGATTTTGGAAGGCATATATTTATGTTTCTAGATTATAAATGTTGCTGCAACAATCTCAGAGACCATGTGTCTCAATTCCTTAACTCAAATCAATTTAGATTACCTAGGAAATCTAAGAAATTTGCGCAAGTCTTGGTCTAACACGGTTTCAAGATCACCAAACCAATTACAAGTGCACTAATGACCTACGCACAACAATTTTTAAGCGTCTTGAAATTTATGCATCACTCGACATTAAATTCCAACACTGATCATCAGTATGCAGCAAAATTAGAACCAATTACCCAGACTCCTGAAGATTAGCTAAGATGAACATGTTACAAACTCACTGTCAAAGCCAAGCTGAAGTTTGAAAATGTCTGGACACAATTTCCATCACTGCAAATCTATGTTGGGTCCAAGCCTCAAGGGGACACCAGTAGAAGACCCTACCTAACAGGAACATGATATAGATTCTATGCTCAAGATTGCAGAGAAAACTTCACTCGAATTCCACTTCGATGGTAATCGAGCTGAGCTACACATGTACCAGTACGTTCCAGCAAAACTAAAATGGAGTTCACAAGGCAAATGAGTGTGGTCATAACCCGAAAATGAGTATATTCTCACTCACAAGGACCATCAGACCATCAACTTCATTTGAACAACGTCAGTACTGATCTAGCCGCCGTTACTTTGCCCCCACCAGCCGCAGAGATCATTAGCTAACGGAGTTCGGCAGGAAAGATAAATTACAGAGATCACTGCAGGAACTCTGGAAACTCTGCTGAATGAATATATAAATTGTGAGCACTTATCTGTCTCCATCAAAGAGAACACTAGAGAAGTGTAACCGCAAGCCAAGTTAGTGACGCAGATGATCGGCGGCTGCTGGTCCTGCATGAACAACGTGTCTGCGAACTTTCTAAAAATTCAGACAGCTGGGTACTGATCTGAATCCAGCATTCGACAGACTAGAATACACACATGAACATCGATCTGCAATTGATACGGAACTGTTTGGGTAAAACGGCCTAGATATGTAGCTGCTGCAGCTATAATTCTAGAGCTGTGTACTCTTGAATTGCTAGCTTTTCATTGCCGACCTTTAATCCTTGAAACCGTCACATATGTATGAAGCGTAAACCCTTCGTTCATTGATCTCCAAATATTTTATAGCGGAACTATAGATGGTACTACTAGTGCTCTACTTGAACTCCTGAATTTGTTTGTAATATATTCAAGCCCCGGGCAAGCTGGTTGAAATCTGGCATTATTGAATGGAACTAATCACCTAGTCAAAGGTACCTAGAGTAGGGTTTGTATAGCTGCAAGATTTCGAAATTCGGAGTTTCTGCTATGCACAAGTAATTTGTGACAAAGATAATTGTATCGAGGACCTAGTGGTCCTTCCAGCTGCTTTGTCCCTCAGAGCTCAAACATAGCCCCAACGAGAAATCTCACACTGCTAAGATCAAACACGCACATGGAAGAGGACTTGCACCAGACTGGGAACCGCACTGTTTAGCTCAATTTGCAGTTCTGGATTGTATTGAGGATTTGCAACACGATCTGTAATTGTGAAACGTGACATACCTTAAGAATATGGCTTACAATTCCAGTAGCTGATCTGTTCCAGCTGCTAGCAGCAGTGTGAGTCGACAGTTCTATAGGCTTGTAATATGTGGTACCACATGGTGCATGGCTCTTTGAAAGAGGGCTGGAATCCTTTTGGTACTTGAAGAGGTTGCTGCATGAATGTCTTACGGGACAAGCTGCATAGACGGAGGTCCATAGATTATTCTATCCTGAGACATCATGATCAGCGTCATCTTCTGACACGGCAGGGTCGTTCTCATCCTCGCAGGAGTCCAGACCACCATGCGTAGCATGGCCATCGCCGAAAGCTCTAATGTGGTCTTTAAGGGAGCGTTTGTGCTTGAAGTCCGAACCACAGGTGCAGTACCACAGCTTTCCGCAGTTCTTCTCGTGGGTCCGCCAATCGCCACGAACGGCAAAGGTCTTACTGCATTTGCGACACACGAAAGGCTTGATTCCATGCTTCCTCTTGTAATGCGTCTGCAGGGTGCGGAAGTCCTTCAGAGGCTTGGATCGAGGGTGCGCAATGTTGTTTCGGCATCCTAGCGCACAACAGTAGCACGGAAGACGAAGTATCGCTGTGGGTTGCGTGCCTCGCAATGATTCAGGTCCTTTCCTGTACTGTGATCCATGCCCCCACATATGCATCTGCAAAGACGTACATTAAACCACGTTGGTTCCGTATACGACGATCACAGCCAGCAGGCATCTACTTCAGCCTCAGCAATATCAGGCTAACATGAATTGTCATTGACCGGATTAAGATTATGGCAATCACAAGCCAAATGATCGAACTAATTTTGACTGCGAACCTGCAGGTTATTGTAACGGTTGAAAGTCTTGCTGCAAACGTGACAGGAGAATTGCGTAGGCCCCACAAGAATCTCAGCCGATGTGGGAATCCAATATTGACCTTCTGAAAGCAGCAGCCGACCGACTCCCTCAGTGATGTGAGCGCTGTCTTTGAACTCAGTGTCACCGAGCAAGTGCCCGGATGGTCGATCTCGCTGTGTGGCGCCTTCCATGCAGGCATCATGAGAGGAAGGAGGTCCGATGTGAAGTGCCACTGTCACATCATTGTCGTCACAATACTCACGACATGCATTAGAATCCGGAGCTGGAGGTACAAGCTCAGCTGCAGGTCGAGCCGCGGGATAACACCTTTGCGCTTGGAGATCTTCGACATCCGGTCGTCGATCATCTGCTGTGGGAGGACTGAGGCTTAAGAAAGGTAGCGACCGTTGAAGAGGAGACGGTCCAGCTTCGGACTCACAAGAACGTTGGCGGTTATACAGCCTGTGTTCTTTCTCATAAAAGTGCTGAATCTTAGAATGGCGTAAACAGCTGCACGTATGTGGGTGGTCCAGAGTGTGAAACTGCTCAAAAATATCACGCAGGAATATACCAACATCAGTATTTTGATAAGTCGCGAAACCCCTAAAACTCATGCTGCAATTAGTAATGACCGCAGAATTCTGCGCCGGCTCAAGTGATGAAGCCAGCAGGATGTTGCCAATTAGACAATCTAGATTGTTGCGAACAGCACATGTCATTTTTCTTCGGACTCATGAGACTGAAACAATTTACGAAACGTATATAAATCCGCTGTACAGTTCATATCAATCCGCTGCTGACCTTTCAACTTATGTAACAATTTCTTGTTCATATGCAGCTGCCACCATGACTCGGCGACTGCTACATGAACGATATATTGAATTCCATGAGTCGACCTCGTAGGAGTGGTCAACCTTTCAGTAATCGAGGTCTTTGTCAGCCATTTCTTAGTAGATCTATCAGATTTCACTCAGCACGTGCACGCCCAAACTAAATCCACCAAGAAAGCTAATTGAAGCTGGCAACTACGAAACAGTTCAAGACGAAATTTAGGATGGAATCCAGCGGATGTCTTGTGAACGCACCCTGGGTATAGTACAGGTACTCGGCGAGTCAGGTGCAGTAGATATGTCAGAATTGAGGCGGGTTGATCCGGTTGTGCCGCTGGGCCACAAACTCATGTCAGTGAAAGGGTCGATGGCGCCAACATGAGTGGGCCATCGCGCACTTGTATCAGGCTGCAACTGCCACCATTCTTCACATAAAGCTTGTACCGGTTGGGCATGACGTATGGAGCTCAAAGATTGTGGCACTGGAACTGACGTGCCCTGCTCATGGTCACACGTCCAGCTCATTGCAACTTCCTCCAGCTGATGATCTTTCTCTGCACGAAAGCCCTTTCCCCGAATCCTCGAGAGTACACCTTACACCAGGGATACCTCGGTCGCTGCTGCAAGTCGGATCGAGCAAACGGTTAAGTTCTTGCGCTTGCCGCCAGCATTCAGAAGGTAAGATATGTGCATATTAGAAGCTAGAACACCCGGCGCAGTTCTTTAACTCTCCGAGCCAACACGAACTCTGAGTGAAAATCTTCAACAAGGAAACCAGGGACTCTTGATCACCTGCCTGCAAGTTTATCACATCCACTGCTTGTTCAAATCAAGGACTCGACGTCTTCTGGCATCCGAATCATACCGTCGTCAGCCGCAAATCATGTGCAGAGCTTCAACAAACATCAAATCGAGCAACTGCTTGCCTTCCACACCATCTCTTTGTGAGAGTGCTACCGACTTATCTCCCATCTGCATTTCTGGCGCTCCAAAATCCAAGCTAGCCGCAGCAACTAACTATATTCAGAAGGTCAGGAAAAGAAACGCGGGAAGAAATCCAACCCCACCCCCAAGTTGTCGGTGCTCTCTTGCAACCGATCGCCTTGCCCGATCCAGCTATCTTCACCACCGAAACCAATACGAGTGAGTTGCAAGGCAACCGCCATGTCATTCATTCAATCACTGGACGGCGCTGCTGCCTTAAAGGCCTCGAACACGAGATTCCTCCCAAAGTCCGACCTTTAAGGTCTGTCTTTTTTCCGATGCACTTGTAGGAGTGGACCTGTAGTCTTAAGGAGTTCACAGTCCTAATGGTGGGCGCGAGTCCTAGTCTCTAGTCTCCAGGTAGCCGTCGCCTTCGAAAACAGAAAGGGCAACCACTTTCTATGTTTTACGAGCCGCAAAAGCAAGCGGAAAAACAACACACCGCGCACACACAAAGAAAACAAAAGAAAAGGGCGTGGAGCGCCAAGGAACCAACGGCGATGTGATTGAGAAAAGGCCGTGCACACATACATTAATCCGCACTGCTTGGCGAGGTGGTCGGATTGACGAGTACTACTACTTCTCATTGGCCCTGGTTTAGCCGCATTCCACCCACCCATTGTCCCCCCGACGTATTTATACGCCGTAATTCCTCTGCCTTCCCTATTGCTCGTGGTTTGTCGAGTTGGCTAAAATAAAGCTTCTAATTCCCCTATAACTGGACACTGAGCCGAACGGACCCACGTTTCCCAGGCGTGCGGATCACATGTTGATGGAGGAGGGAGGGGACGGAATCAATCTCGCATGCGTCATGCATGTGGTCCCGGCTGGTGGTAACTTTGTGCAGCAGCAGAACATCCGGGTGTCTTGGGATGCAGCTGGCTATCTAATTAAGCTGCGGTGTGTTCTCTGTGTGCACTTGATTTTTCCTAAATTTTCTCCTGCTGATCCTTTGACAGTGCATTTCTATATTTCTAGGACAACCTGGGTACTGGTTCCCAGATTTTGGTACCACCATGAGCAGCTTGTACATTCATTTCGGTAAAGTGATTCAAGTGATTTTGCTTCTCACCATCAGTCTCTTGGCAATGTGGTGATGATCCACAGCACTATTGATAATCTTTCTCTGTTTCTTTCCTTTTGTAAAAATGTGAAAAGATGACAGCAGATGACTTTCTTATGTAAGTAAGTGTTATATGGTTTGGTATGAGTTCATGTAGAGTCATACTATATATGTCGGTTACCCCGGCCGCGAGGTGTGTTTTTGTTTACCCTGTGAGCTGGTGACGCAAACTCTTTGATGTGCTACTGCGCCGCATGAATATAATTTTAAAATCATCGTACAGTCTAGTGAACAATGCCTGGTTTGATTATTTTAGTGCAGAAACGAGGTTTCATGCAAGAATCAGATCAGATCGCAATATTGATCGACATCACCTTGTGATTGGTAATAATAATTAGTCCAAGGATTACTAGACTTGACAAACAGGCTGCTGCAGCGCAATATGAACTACCAGTACTCTGAACATTACTCATACACTTTCTTTTGAAACTGGTTCCCAGATGGATCGATCTAGATCGGTTAACAGAAACTTGTCCCCGAATGGATCAAGCTGGATGGACTAACAGAAACGGGTCCCCTGATGGATCGATCTGGATAGACTAATAGAAACTGGTCACCGGACGGATCGATGTAGATTTACTGGATCGACTAACAGAAACCGGTCCCCGGATGGATGGATCTAGATCGACTAATAGAATTGTCCCCAAATAGATCGATCTAGGTACCTAACAGAAATAATTGGCCGCCGGATGGATCCATCTTAGATAGACTAACAGAAACTGGTTACTGGATGGATCGATCTAGGTCGACTAACAGAAACTGATTCCCGGATGGATCGATCTAGATGGACTAATCATCTGGATCGGCTAACAGCAACCGGTTACCGTATGGATCAATCTAAATTGACTAACAAAGTGTGGTTCCCGGATGGGTCGATCTAGATCGACTAATAGAAACCTGATCCCCGGATGGATCAATCTAGATCGACTAATTATTAAAGGATTTTGAAGGTTTTGGTGTTCAATAAAAAGATATTAGATTCCCAAGATGACCTGCTGCAGGACCTCCTAAACAGACCATATTAATGCTTCAAGTTCGTTTTTTTATTACTATAGGAATTTTTCAAAGTTCAAGACCTGCAATTTATGTCTTTTGTGTTTTTCTTGAATAGTTGGTTACTGAACTTTTTCGTGGGGTACTATTTTTTGGGTATTAATTGTTCACTAAATATTTGAGAGGTAGACTTTCGCACTTAACTCCAGGACACCAGCTGCTTCCAATGCACACTTCCCCAATAGTCAAGAGCAAAATTGCATGCAATAATATAACTATTCTTTTTTCTTTTTTCCCCACAGTTTCTTTCTTGTCCAACACGCAGATGCTACTTATATAGCTCCTTGTGATTTAAAAAAGCACCCCAAAACATTACATGTGCTACTTAAAATACTGTCTACACCTAATATTGAAACCTGTGTCCCACACCCTATTCCCAGCTGCAGTAGCTTGCTTTGAAAATGGAAATATTTTTAATGTGAGGGAGTATCAATTAGGTTTTTACTAATATACTTACTCATAAGTACCACAAACTTCACAGCTACCCTAGTATTCATGACTAGCCGCCCCCTATGGATTGGCAGCCAACGACACACTGTTTTTTTGTTTTGTTTACTTTAAAATATTGCCACCAGAAAAAGAAAACCGCATATATATACATATATATACACACTGTAGTCCCAAGTGTTGGCAGGTTCTGGAACTTAGGCAGGTTTAGGCTATATGTCAGGTTTTAAGGTTTTTGGATCAAAGGTTTTGAATTTTGTTGGAATTGCCATTAGATTCTAATTGGGTGATTAAGTTTCTTTTCAAAATTGAATTAAAACTTGAAGGGTGTTGCCCTTTTTAAACATTTTCAGGTTTTTTAGGGTAAATAACTATTTCTTTAAATATATATTATTTGGCCTTACATTTTAGACATGTTATTGCATTTCATTTATTGTATGTAATTATTGTTACATAATGAATATTTTGAATTGTGTGCACTAGTTGAAAAAATTAATAGTACATCCCAAAAAAAATTTGTTATGGAAATGGATCCTGATTTAGTATTAAATCGAATTGACAAAAAGGTTGAAAAAAATTTGTGATAAATTCTTGGTGAAAATGATTGAAACTGGAAGTTTTTAAAATTCGAAAAAATGTTCTCAAGACTGGATTGGAGTTTCCATCAAAAACAAAAACAAAAAAGAATAAAAAAGGACTGAAGGTTCCTTCTGAAATCAAGAATTGGAGAACACTGGTATTCCCTACAAGATTTGGCGCTCAAAATAATTATGAGAAAAACATTTCAAAACTTTTGAGAAATTATTAAAATGTACTTAGTAAAAGTAAAAAATTAAAAGTACACCTTAATAAATTTTTAATGGTTATACTAAAATCTGAGGAGAAAATTTATTAAACATTCAGCATCAAACCCTTGAACCTTCTAGTCTACCATATACCACACACCCCTTCCCCACAACAAACACAAGAGAAACTGCCAGGTCTTTACACATCAAAACCGAAAGTCCTTTAAGGGTTTTCAAATAACTCAGAGCACCAGCTGTTTGATTCTGATTTTTTATTTTCAGAGAATCAAAACTGGTCATTGGTAGCGGCCTCATTACTAAATAATTGCCAACAGGACTTGAGTAGGTGTGCGGCTCTGTATAGGTAAGTCTGAAGTCTGAACATCTGAACCCTCCATTGTTTTTTAATAAACCACATCCATTGAGAGCAATACTGGGCCCCTGAGGACACAAGTTATGTAGCCTACCTGCAATGTGCAGGTGTATTGCATCAATTTAATCAGCCGGCACATCATCCCATAATGGAAGCCAAGAGTCTGTACCCACGGTTGCATGTAGTGTGCTCTACATGCCACGGTTTGTCTCATTGTCTCCAAGAAAAAATGGAAATTGAAAGTCGAAGACTGCTACTATACATTTGGGCATATCTGGCGTTCCATAACTGAGTCTCGTGAAAGAGGCATGGGTCAATTGACGGCCAGGTCTCTGAAAGAAACAACCCAAACCCGCCCCCGTCTTTCCCCACGCCTCCCCGGCCCGCTCCGCCTTCTTTCTGCTGTCACCTGAACCCTCTCTGCCTGCCAAATTGTGAAATCCTGCTGCAGCACATACCCCCCACATGCTCCTAACACAATTTTTTTTCAGTTTAATTGGTGTTCCAAAACTGCATAAAAACATATTGCTATGTCCATTTTAAGGTCATGTTCTTGCAAGGCGTCCTTACAAAGATAAGGGCACCTACACTGTCAGGTTTAACAGCGATCTGTAGAACCATAATCCTATCCCATGCCCAAGCCAGGTCAATTTGGAATGGGAAAAGGGTAAAAGGTCGGGTGGTATGCCATGGGAAAGAGGACATTTAAGGGAATGGCGAAAATTAAGAGGAAAGAAAGGAAGAATTTTGAACATCCACATTTTCAACTACATGACATCACTATCCACTTCAATTTATGTAAAGAGATGTAATGATAGATGAAAATTTTATTGTACATAGTTAATGATCATATTAAAAATTGTCCTGATGTGAGGCTGATTAGTTAATATAAACTTGTGCAAATTTGTCCTCAATCCACATTGGACTAAACAGTTAGTTTGAAACTAGTTTTTTTTTGGTCGTTTAAAGTCAAAGCAATGTTCATAGGTCCATGTATTTTCGACTGTAGGCCCATGTCCTTTCAATTGCTCACAAGCTCCCTCGATGTGCTGATAAGTTTCTCTCCCCATTTTTCATGGGGTATTGATTTCATTTTAAGAAACCTCATTGTGTTAACAATCTATTTGAGTGAAAAACACAAGATGCCTTCACCTCCGTCGTGAGAAACACAAACGCATGTCCTTTCATCGCACTCCCTTCAATTTTCTTGGCAACAAGTTGACATCTTGTTACTTGCTAATGGTGTTCGCACTTTGGCCAATGTTGTCATTATTGATCCCACTTAAGCAAATTTGGTTTCACATGTTGATTCATCTCGCGAGGTGGCCATAACTATGGCAATCAAGCAAAATGAAAACTATATCACAATTGACACCTAGCATATGTGTTTTTTCTCCTTGCCATGAAGGTTTTTAATTGCTTACACCAATAAGTGAACAATTTTTTTCATGAATGTGCTAACATGGCATGGTTAGCAAAGGGCATTAGTGACCATCTCCTAACTATATTGTGTGTTTCTATAGCCAGAAGGTGTTGGTAGTTTGACAAAAAACTCGAATTGCTTCTATTTTGAAGTGCACTGTCATTATAAATGAAGGTTCTTATTGGCTTATTTCATTTTTAGGTTTTTCATCCCTTTTGCTTTCTAATAGGCTTCTTGTGATTGGTGGGTGTTCTAGAACACAATTCATTCCTTAACCCCTTGGTGGCCCACTTTGGGTTTTATTTTTGTACCTTGGACTTGGGGGTCTAAACATGGTAAAGTATGCCAAAAAGTAGTCCTAAGTATGCACAAACTAGACATTCATGAGAGGCAAGCTTGAAAGTACATCGAATCTTTGGATATTGAATTTTAAAATTATGTGGATGTATGAAATATGACATGGGCATGTTTTTAAAAGTTTAAAATTATGTATAATTTTTTTTTAAATTTACTTTCATGATATTTTGCAAAATTTGTGTACTTGCCACATTTGTTATAAAATATTGGTTTTCTACATTTAAGAATTGAAATTCAATAATTCCAAGCCATGTATGCATTAAGAAATAATTAAGGGCATCCATTTCCAAGTTTCAAAATAAAATTACAATTTATATGCATATAGAAAAGTATCTTTTGAATACCTAGTGACATAGAAAAATGAAAACATAATTTTGGAAGGGTTTTCATTCTTAAAATTTAATGATTCAAGTTACAATAAATGCCCAATTAGGGCTTGCAAGCCTCATGACTATTCATTTTCCAATTCATCACCTTTGGATTTTTTAAAGCCTAGGCTAAAGGGTAGCAAAAGTAAAATATCAAGTAAGCCAATGCACGTATTTTGAAATGAAAAAAATACATCCAAATTTTGACTTGACCACATCTAGCCATCTATTTAGTTTGATAATGCTCATCAAATGAAGGAGTGTGATATGAAAGGTAAGAGGTTGTGGATGGGGTCCAAACTCTAAAAGGTACTTTCAAACCGCATTCAAAGCTTCACGACATCATTGATTAATGATGCCCCAACAAGCCCTACAAGGAATGTAGTTGTCAAAGGTCTCACCCCCCCTTGTTGAAGTGAACCTAATTATTGACGAACTTACACAAATTCATTTGTTAGGATTGAAGGAGAATTGGACAGGTTCATTTCCAAGGATTAGAGAAAAATTGCATGGGTGTTTCAATCACATTATTATGCATATTACCTCCTTTGCAAGGTGCTTCAAACTTGCAAGGTGCTTCAATTGTGTTACTATGTTAACTAATTCCTTTGCATTGGATAAAAGGTCGCTTAACCTTCCTTTGCTAGTTCCATATATTGCGTTCCCTTTTCCTACTTTTGTACTAATGGTTGTAATGACAAATCTTTCAACAATGACAAGTTGAAGCCTACTTCTATGCCCCTTGTATGGCGAATAGGAGGTATTTTGTCTCCCATTTTTTAACATACCAAGTTTGTTGCAACTTGAATGAAGGTATTATAAACTTTTTTTAATTAGTTATGTGACAAAGTTGAACTCAAGACATGAATGTCTACCAATACCCATAAAAACTTGTGTTTAAGGTTGTTTAAATTAAATAATCCTAGGACCAACTTTGGTTGCACCTCTTCATTTTTTTGTCAATGCCTATAAGTTATTTTTGTGTTTAAGGTTGAAACAAAATACTACTTCCAAATATTGTGCAATTCCTTTAACTGCTTCAATGCTTACAAGTTTTTGGTGCCCATTGTTCTTGACATTATATAACCCTTACCAATGCCTCCAATTATTTGTTTTCCAATGTTGTTAGAATTAAATACTCCTTTGGGGGCAAGTATGATTGGGTGGACCCACAAGGAACATCACGTGCTTAATTTCCTAGAGAAGGCTAGATTGAAAACTGATTTTCCTAAATGTAGTAAAATATTTTGTACATTGGTTTACATCACCAAGTTAAATACATTCAAAATATTTTAATGGTTCATGTTCATCAAGATTTGAACATGTTTTGATGTTCCTAAACATGTTTTTAATAAAAAAATTCAAGAACGTAACACAAAAAAATCTTGAACATAGGAACCTCTCAAGAACCCTAAATGATTTTAGTTTTTTTAGTTCCTTGTTCTAGAAGATGCCTATGATGTTTGCCTAGGGGTGGTGACCAACAAATTGGTTGAAATATGTAACATGAATTATTTACTATTTTTTTAACACAAGGAAAAGTACCCATTTTATGGCCACATGAAAAAAAAAACAAATTTTTTGAGCTTTTAAGTTAAATTTTGATTGGTTATGGTAGGGGATGTGAAAGGCCATTTACTTACACCAAGTATTCATTAAAAAAATCAAACCTTAATAGTCAAATCTACATCAAAAAGTTATGGCATTCCAGGAAAAAATGTAGTTTAGGAAAATGATTTCTTGAAAATTGTCCTCCCACAATTTGAATATTGATTTACATCTTGACCATTGAATAATATTTTAACCAATCATGGTCATTGGTTTTGGCGAAATAGGGTTCCATGTTAGAGAAGTTGGACGCTATGGCAGTGGGTCGTTGTGAAATGTTCCTTCATGTTTAGTGTTCATGATGCTTAGAGAATTAGAGGTTATGGCGAATGGGCAAACTATCAAACACTCCCACCTTCATTAAGTGCACCAAATGATTATTCAAAGGCAATTCAAGACTAGAAGTTAAATCAAACCATTGCAAAAGCATTGAAATGAGAATGTGCTCGATCATATGCTTTGGTAAGAAAATAATATTTTTAGCTGTCCCAGTTGCATGTAAATTGAAGTTATAGGATATGTAATTTAGCATAAGGAGGACCCTTCACCATTTTACACATGATCCCACAAGTATCTTCTTCATTTCCAGTTGATCTGAATGTTTTAATATTGTGCTTGTTAGTTTTCAAAAGGATTGATTATCATACGAAAAAAATATTGGGGTTGGATGTTTATGCTAAACTTTGTCCAAAGTTGATTGTGTTGCTAATCTATGTGTTTGGAACATTGTTGAACTTGAGCCACCATAAACCCTAAAAACCTTGTGTTGTATACACCAAGTGGAATTTGCAGTTGCTGTACTCCAACATTAACTTTGGTCTTCAAGCTCCTCGTCTCACTCATTCATGCATTGCCAAACTTCCTTTTGCCCAAGTACTATGACTACTATAATTTGGGCAAACAACTAGGCTATAACTTTTGATCTACAACTAGGTTTCCAACTTTCTTACATTTCTAGAATTAGGTCACATGAGGATATTTAAGTTGTTGTAGTTCAAACTCTGGAATCTTTGTTGAAGATGAATGCAAATTGTGTGAAGTTGACCTAAAGGCTAAATTACAATGAAGAACATTGTGTTGTTCTTACATTGTCTATGCCTCAATTCATAATTTGTGGCAATGTTTATGCATTTTTGTTTCATAGGTCTAAACATTCATTTTTTTATTTTAGGATAGATGTTATTTGCCATGTAGTGTTTTCCAAATACACTAGGGAATCTCTCTAAATGCTTGACTTGATTTCAAACTATTGTTGTTATTCTTATGTAGGGACTACATTAGAGTGTGGTGCAGTTGAATAATGAATTCAAAATTGGAGGATGGAATCACTAAATCACTATGGAAGATATGGACTTGGCTATCCACACAAGTATGCAAGGCTAGAAATTTTTGAAAATGAGCTTGAGGTAATAATGAATGATCTTTTATAAACTACATGACAAATAGTATGTTGATCATGGAAATGTCCATTCTAAATTCTATCTCTTTGCTATTGTAGATTTGTTTTGAGGGCGCACCAAAAAAGAAGTTGAATTCAAGGGAGTTTGAACAAAAAATACATTGTTATAAACTAATCCTTCATTGTCCATCCTTCATGGATTCTATTATAAAATCTAATGTGTTGTGTCCACTTAGAGGATATTAAAACATTTTGGAAGAATCAAGAATTACCATGATAAAATGTGAAGAAACATTGTGTTGATGTTTAATCAATATTCACGCTTGGTAGTCGACCTTTATTTATTCCACTCCTCATAAGATCTTCATACAATCTGCAAATCTAACATGCATAAGGTTGTTGGAGAGTTAATTTCAAATCCAACAATGATGTAAAATATTATAAGTTTTCATTTTTGAAATCAAAAGTTATGTTTCAAAACCGAAAGTTATTTTAATTAGATTTTATGGAAAGACAACTTCAGGCCCAATCTACTTCTAACAATTGTAATTCCCTTGCAACAAACTCGATGATGCTAAAATTTTGAGAAAATATGTTACACCTCCTAAACTAAATTTTTTTGAAGTTTGAAACAAATCCAACCATGGATATGAAAGGAACAACTATTTTAATAAAAAATCCAAAGGCTTGTTCATGGAAATTATTCTATGAACTCCAACTTTGACCACTTACTACACATAATTTCCTTCCATGTTCTTTTGTTTGCACACCATTTTCTTCCATGAACAACACTTCTTCACACACAACAAATTAATTCTTTTGTCACACACTCATTCTTTTCTTCTTCCCAAAAAAAACAAGATAATTTTACTTTTTCTCCAAAGCTTCCGATGACCCTCCTTAAACTTGTTCTCCTTGTCCAATGATAGTTGTGCAAATCATTCCCTCCAATCAATGGCCTTTTCATCCTTCATGAACCAATGAGAATTGAGAATGATTTGACCCTCCAATGGAATTTAGGATGAAAATTCTTATGTCACTAATAGAAAACCCCCATTTTTTAACCAAAAGTTTTCAACTACATGACATTTGCAATTATGTTTCAAGTGATTTTTTTTAATTTTTAAATAAAATTATGGAAATTACCAATTAAGTTGATTCATTTACTTTATTGGTATATAGTTGAAAAATGTTTTCAACTGCATCATCATTTGCCAATATTCCTAGCATTGACAATGTCTCCAAGTTGAACTTTTAACTATGTTTGTAAACAATGTGAAACATGTTTCAACTAAGCGGTCATTTTAAAAATATTCTTGGCATTTAATGTTCTTTAGTTGGCACACAATCAAAACATTGACTAGTGTTTAACTATTTTAGATGATAAAATGTACTAAAGGATGGATGAAATAAAATCTTGTTTGTAATTATATTTTTCAACTAAATTAAACAACTAATAAGTAACTTTAATTTTATACATATAATATTGTAATATTTATTTTAAATTATGATAAAATTACATGTAAATTTTATTTGTATAAATGAATGGTTCTTTTTTGTGCATATAAATATTAAAATTTTATTTCAAAATAAATTTTTAATTT
>Ga0116228_10001681_pt1 | contig 18529 bp, 21 predicted proteins | sample S1TSphfallax_2_FD_89694 | JGI IMG/M metagenome (GOLD analysis project Ga0116228, IMG submission 89694) | Host-associated microbial communities from peat moss isolated from Minnesota, USA - S1T2_Fc - Sphagnum fallax MG | ecosystem: Host-associated > Plants > Peat moss > Unclassified | place... | reverse complement strand
TAAATACCAAAGGAGTTGTGTTTTGAAAAAACATTGCCTTCCATTTCAAATAGTAGGAAATGAAAAAAATACATTGGGTAGCATGGCTTTTAAATATATTAAACAAACCAAAGTAGGATTTTACTTTTGAGGTAAACTTTGATAAGTAGGGTTATGGGAAAATAATGGACTCACGTGAAGTGAGAATGATAATGGGATTTCATATTGTAGCTTTGTTTTGAAGGCTTTACATGATGTGAAAACATAGCTTGTTTTTCTTTCTTAAGACTTCAAATTGATAAGGTAAGATGCAAAATGAAAATAAAATTGATACACATTTTTTAATAAAGTGCATTATGCATGATTTGAAAGATTCCCATGCATTTTTTAATATTGTAACCTTAGTCTTGAGCTTGTGACCAAGGCTAAGGTATGAAAATGAAATTGAGTTAGAATTTTTCTTCAGATTTAAGCATATTTTCACAAAGTGTCAAATGTAGGAGAATGCAAGGAAGTGAGTTTCAAGAATTCCCAAATGGAGAGCACTTTGAACATTGTAATCTCGTAATAATTTTGAATTAAAAAAAAAGAATAAATGGAAACAATGTCCAAATTGGACATTTACTATACCATTGGAAAGGTTTTGAAATTTAAATATTAGGAATGGGTTGACATTTTTCATTTCAATTTTGAATTAAAAGTTATGATCAAATTGTGGTTAGAATTTGAAATTGACAAATTTATTGCTTACCATTATATCCCAAGAACAAGGTTTTTGATTTTCAATTTTGTGATATATTGTAATACTTTGGTGGTTTCAATAATTCTCTATTGAATAATTAATTTAATCCAAAATTTATGGTTTGATAACTACTATCATAAGCACAAAAACAACCAAGACTATGAGAATTCCTAAACTGAAACAAGAACAAAGTTAGGTTTGATTTCAAATTTAGATCATGCAAGAAGAAGAACAAAAACAAGGATACAAAATGTACAAAACAATAATCCAACAAAATGTTATTGCAAACAAGGAATACAAAACAAGGCGATGACAAGAAAATGTACCCAAAACTAATGTTGAACAAACTAAAAATAATGAAAAATAATACTTGTATTTATACCCATTGGGCATTTAGCTCATGGAAGTTTTTCAAAAAAAAATTTCAATCTACATGTGGCCCATGTTCACCCGTGTGCATTGATGTGCACCCATGTGTGAGTTATGAGTGAACTAAAATTCAACTAAAAATGAATTTGAATTTAATTAAAAGTGAATTAAGAGCAAATTAAGAATTAACAAAAGTGAATTAAGAGTTAATTAAGAATTTACTAGAGGTGAATTAAAAGTTAATTGGAATGAACTCAAAGTGAATTAAAATTGAATTATGAATTAATAAAAAATGGATTAAAAGTTAACTAAAAATGAACTAAGAATTAATTAAGTCAACTAAGAATCAAGTTTATTACAAATCATGAATAAATATTTAAAGGAATGAACCCCATTGCATCATCCTTTTAAATTTTTTGACACATATGTAATAAAACTCATTAACATTTTAAAGATATTTCAATAAGTTAATGGTTAGATGGATGTATAGTAATTGATTTGGTTAGATAGGTCTATGGTTCAAAACTAGTTGGTAGTTTGAATGTGTTTTTGAAAATTTTGGTGGAAAAGGATAGAAGTTTTTTGAAAATTTCAACAAAGTTGAAAATAATTTAATTTATGCTAAAGCTACCCCAATACTACGGCAGTTAAAATGGTGATCATCCATAAGACAATTTAACTATATTTGGTTATGTATTAAATATGAAAATAAACACAAACTAAAGTATTTTTATATTTTTGACTCTCGATTGGAACTTATCATAAAAATATAGTAATTTAAATTTTTTTTCTTTGAAAATTTGGGCTAGTTCTTTCATGAAAAATCTTTTGTATAAGTCAAAATCATTATTTTCAAGTTGAAATTTGGTAAAAATTTCATCAATTGAAGTTCATATGTGGGAATTATGAGCATATAAAATTGTGGAATTTATATTTTAACAAAATAAAAATATTTCAATATTTCATCACAAGAATTTAAAGATGTCTAGCCTCCATTATTTGTAATAGAATATATTATATGAAAAAAGATGGTGGCTCATTTCCAAATTTGGGCTCTGGTGTGTCTTGTTAATTTGGTCACTTATTATTCACATGTGCACGATTTTGGCTCAAAGTTGAATTAATTGATTTCTTTCTTAATTTGTGCAAGTTAATGTTACATTGGACTCCTATTTGTGATTTCATTTTAATCCCACCCAAGAATTCTCACCCCAATTTCAGAATTAGATTAACATGTCTTGGATTTGCATTTTGTTACAAATTTGAAATGTTTTTTCCTCTTGATTCCATTGAACAAACCTAGGAGTGTGTCGCCTAGCTTTAAACATTGGGAAGATTGTGAGAGTTTTGGGATAAGATCATAAAAAGTTTTAAAAATTATGTTCACAAATAGATCAAAATGGATAAATGAAATGAAAAAAATGATTAATGCATTTAGAATGAAATTGGTGCACAAATAAACAATTGACTTATGAGATTCACCATGGCCCAAACTTGAGAAGAGTCAAGATTTTTTTTAATAATATATTTTGTAACTTCTCAAGAGGATTATTTCAAAATGATAATTTTTCTTAAAACTTTCAAGTGAAAATCTGAAAATTGTCCAGTTTTGAATCTCATAGTTTTGAAGGTTCATAACTTTTTCATTTCACATACAAATAAATGTTTTAAGAAAAAACTTGTGGGTTTCAAAAAGAACTTTTCAGCAATGTATGATGTTTCGTAATTGAAAATGATTTGATTTAAAAACTTGTCATTTAAATGGTCAAAGATAATTTTGGTAATTCGATTAACGACCATTCAAATGACCATAATTTATGTTATAAATGTTTCTTTGAGTACGCAATTTCACTTTATTGTGATCATTATCAAAACCTTTTTGAATGATTGAAAGAAGGCTTAAGTTGGATAATGGGTTAAGATTTAAGAACTTTTGAGATCTGAATTCAAGTTGAAAGTCCTAAGAGTGCTCCCTTTCCACTTGCACACATTTCCACTTCATGTGAAAGTGTGGTTGCACTCTGTTGCACTCTGTTGCACTCTGTTGCATTCATTTGATGTTTCAATCTCTTACTTGAGTGGATTTCACTCACCTTTCATCTTAAGACTTAGCAATTTGTTAACCATCTGTAGAGTTTGTGAAGTAAAAGCTTGTTGTGTTGAGTTGTGCAAAGTGTTGATGGATTTTGGTACTAGCCGTCCATGGGCTGTAGGGTGGTGATGGGGTTGTACCAGATGAACGACAAGCTTTGAGGAAAGAAGAGAGAAAAACTTAACACTTTCAACTCGTCTTTAGTTTATAATACAAGTCTGAAATTTGTGTTTTTGAGATGATCTGCTACCCTGAAATGCCAAGAAAACCAAAACAATAATAATAATAACAAAAGCTCCACCTTCGGGCAAACCAGCACCTACCTTGGTACTGTGCTAAAGACCCCAAATCCTTTTCAGTTTCTTTTAAACATTATGCAGAAATCACTTAAAAATTCAATATGTCCCACATTCTGAATCCAAATCTTACCACATAAATTCCATTAAATCCTGTTCATCACTATCTTTCCAACAACACCAAAGGCACATCTTTTCAATTCCTCAAAAATTTTCAGCTATGATTAAACTTAATTTGCAGTGAAGAAATCATTTAATATTCAAGAACTTTTGCACCGCAAGTCCAAATGTCATGGAACCAAAGCCCATGTACCCCTCCTCGTCCAGAGCTTTCCAAAGACACGAAGAACACGATCTGAAGCATCCCAGTTCAGTGGATCTCATAGCTACAAAACAAAAGAAATTGCCTTTCCTTCATAGATAGATTCCACACTAAGACTAAACCAAATTCTCCGAGTCCAGATTTAACAATTTCTCTGGTTGAGAAATAGCCATTTTCAGGCCTTACTCAAAGAAGGAGAATGTACTTACCAGTCTAGGGTGCTGCTGGTTCATCCTGGCTAAAATATGCTGTAGCTTGTTATTGTTGGGCGTTTTAGTGTATAATCACCAAAGAAGTAGGTAAATAAAATGAACTAAAACAATCACATTTAATGCACCTGAAAGAACTCCCACCCTCCCCACCCTCATGATTTTGAACTTACAACCTCCTGTCACAACTTCTTGTTTATGTGTTTGTTTGTTTGTTTGTTTGTTGCAGAAGCTAAGTTTTCATACAATTTATTATTAAAAGACATTTATACACATGGGTTATTATAAACTTATTATAAACTTGTCAAAATATGAGATACCTATTCATTTTTTGGGGGCTAACTGGGCCCCATTTCTTTCAATGTTAAAAATGATTTCTGCCAAAAGTATTGCATTATAAGTGTTCAGAGAGAGGTATTATAGTACCTCTTTTACATGATGTGCAAGAACTGAAATGAGTATTGTTTTGGCTGTAATTTTGTGCTCAGATTAAGAAGAAGAGTATATGATAAGATTGTCAGAGAACATTGTGGAACTTCATTATGGTTTCCCTGACAAAGAAGAAGAAGAGCAGACTTCAATCCTTTTTTTGACAACAAAGAAAATGAACCCATGAGTCTGTCCATCAATCCCATCTCTTACAAAAAAAATCAGGCAGATCCAACAATCCCGATCTGCTCTAAACAACATGAAGGCCCTAGGAAAACTCAATCAGCAAGTTCAAGTCCTAATTCACTTCAAGGCAATTTTAAGCCATGATTCCTTCTTCTATTCCTTAAGGGTGATGATCTATCTTAAAGGAACTGGTTATTCAGTTTCTGAAGAGTTCCAGCACAAAGCAAGGGAACTCTTCGTTCTTTTTGGAGGCGTTTCAGAAAAACAGAATGCCCACCAAATTAACTAATACACTAAGGTGATGATGTGCCCTCCTCCAGTATACATCATCACAAAAATCCAAGCACGGTTTTTACAACATGCTACAATTAATGCTTGCACATTATATTATAAGAAAACCAACTTAAATTCCCACCAGCAACTATTCCATGTGCAAACTATTATGTCTTGAATTGATTGGATTTCTGGACTAAATTTTATGGTTGAAAAGGTTTGGAGCCATAGAAGAAGCACTTTCGAAGAACAACAAGGGATGTCACTAGTAGTAGTGGCTAGGGTAGAACTAACTGCCCATCATCAAACATGTACCTATATCATCAAACAACTTCCAGTATTTTCCTCATTGCTTAACCAAATTGAGCCATTTTTGTGTCATTGGACGCCTAAACTGGAGGGCGACAAATGTTCCTTGAGTGTCAGAAGTGAAGGAGCAAAGGTGAAAACACAGGACGAGGATGAGTGGTAGTTTGCTTCAACTATTTGAAGATACAGGGAAAAGACGACGGTTTGAGTAAAAGACAAAAGTGACGCCGTCCTATTGACAACGGTCAGAGAAGAAATTGCGAAAGATGCGGGGGATTTACGTAAAAGAAGCGGCTGTGCAAGAGTGTGTGCGATTGCGGCTTGGAAGGATAAAGAGACGAAGGCGATGCCTCGCAGCGCCATGGCCATTGTTTCTTCCCGGGGGCGTCTTCGTACACGCCTCGCTCGAAGCTCTTCTTCTTCTTCTTCTTTTCCATCTCTCTTGTGCGCAATTTCCTGTACCTTCTAATACACTTATTTCCTATTTCTGCAAGGCAGTTTTTGGTTGTGTATTGTCTAACTCTCTGTGTCATTGTTCCTTGGGGAAAACTTTGCGACCATGAGGGAGTGTATCTCGGTTCATATTGGTCAGGCCGGTATTCAGGTCGGTAATGCTTGCTGGGAGCTCTACTGCCTCGAGCATGGCATCCAGGTATGTACTGCTTTTGCATCGGTTGGCTTTCATTGTCTCGCTTTTTCGTGTTTCTGCGGTTCGATGCGCTTTTCCAATCGTAACACTTGTGCCTGTCATCGGGTTGTTCGTTTTTTGCATCTTTGAAGTGTTCGTGTTTTGGGATCTTGCGGTAAGAACAAGCGGTCTGGTTTATAGGATCGAGGCTGTGTTTTGCATTGCCTTTGTTGTCGTACTGTCTGTTTCTGCGAAATACTTTTTTTTTCCCCCTTTCCTCCTTGTTTTTGCGGTGTTGTTGTTTCTCTAATGTGTTGTGATGTTCTTGTTCTTATTGCAGCCTGATGGGCAAATGCCAAGCGATAAGGCAGTGGGAGGCGGTGATGATGCCTTCAATACCTTCTTCTCTGAGACCGGAGCTGGAAAGCATGTTCCTCGTGCTGTCTTTCTGGATCTAGAGCCGACTGTGATTGATGAAGTTCGCACAGGCGCATATCGCCAGTTGTTCCATCCGGAGCAGCTCATCAATGGAAAGGAGGACGCTGCGAACAATTTCGCCCGTGGTCACTACACCAGTGAGTGACGATCTTTCAATCACGTGCTGATCTGTCGATAGGGCGATCCAGTTTGTGGTCTATGCTTTTGTTGTAAAAGAGCTGTCGATCTCTTCTGCTTGCTGGGGTCACTGATGCTTCTTTTGTTGGTTGCAGTTGGTAAGGAGATTGTTGATCTGTGTCTCGATCGCATCCGCAAGCTGGCAGATAACTGCACCGGTCTCCAGGGCTTCCTCGTCTTCAATGCCGTCGGCGGAGGAACTGGTTCCGGTCTGGGAAGCTTGCTGCTTGAGCGGCTCTCTGTGGACTACGGAAAGAAATCGAAGCTCGGTTTCACTGTCTATCCGTCTCCCCAGGTTTCCACCTCTGTCGTGGAGCCTTACAACAGCGTCTTGTCCACTCATTCACTTCTGGAGCATACTGATGTAGCTGTCCTCCTGGACAACGAGGCCATCTACGACATATGTCGTCGCTCTCTCGATATAGAGCGTCCTACTTACACCAACCTCAACAGGCTTGTCTCACAGGTGAACGATCCACTTGATCTCTTCCATTATCCGCTACACGGGATTTGTCTCCTTTCTTCAGGTCTCTCAGCCCAGACCAAACTGCTCGTCTCACGATTGTTTCATGGATCTGGCAGGTCATTTCTTCGCTGACAGCTTCTCTTCGCTTTGACGGAGCTCTCAACGTTGACGTGACAGAGTTCCAGACAAACTTGGTGCCATATCCAAGAATCCACTTCATGCTTTCATCCTACGCGCCTGTTATCTCTGCTGAAAAAGCTTACCATGAACAGCTATCTGTGGCAGAGATCACAAACTCTGCATTTGAGCCGTCTTCCATGATGGCCAAGTGCGATCCTCGCCATGGCAAGTACATGGCCTGCTGCTTGATGTACAGAGGAGACGTTGTCCCTAAGGATGTCAACGCTGCTGTTGCAACTATCAAGACCAAAAGGACGATCCAGTTCGTAGACTGGTGTCCTACCGGCTTCAAGTGCGGCATCAACTACCAACCTCCTACGGTAGTGCCCGGAGGCGATCTCGCCAAAGTGCAGAGAGCAGTGTGCATGATCTCGAACAGCACCAGTGTTGCCGAGGTCTTCTCAAGGATTGATCACAAGTTTGATCTCATGTACGCCAAGCGGGCCTTCGTGCACTGGTATGTGGGTGAGGGCATGGAGGAGGGAGAATTCTCAGAGGCTCGTGAAGATCTTGCCGCTTTGGAGAAGGACTATGAAGAAGTGGGTGCAGAGTCTGCAGAAGATGGTTGTGAAGATGATGGTGAGGAGTACTGAAACACCATTTGCAATTGTTACTCTGTTTTCGTTATGGCAGTCAGACTATATGCAAAGAGAACCACATCTTGTGTCTGGAGGTTGGAGAAACTCATTTGAAAGTTTCTGAGCAGAAGATCTCCTCCTACTACCTGTGAACTTCTTCTCGTATCTTATGACGTAACAGAAGACATTATTACAATGCTTGGCACTTCATAGCTACCATGAGTTTTGCTTGGGAATGCTTTTTTGGTGGATTGATCCTTCTATGGAATGGAAGAAGCTTAATTTTGAGTGAGGCGAAATGATGAGTCATTACTGTTCCTGCCTAACCTTTCCTCTCTGGTTTTGAAGAAGCATGAAGTGTGGTGAAGACACATGAAGATAACAACAACCATCTGATGGGTGTCTTGCCAATTCAACTAACCATGCACCAAGCTCATCTTTCACAGTAAAAAGCCTACTCAAAACCATGCACCATAAAACAAATAATGAACTTAAATAAGGTTAATTAGGGTGTAAACCTCTTCCCTAATGTGTGGTTCGATTTAAAATTAATGATTTTATCACTTTCAAGCTAAGATTGGTTGAAGGTATTGTTAAACTTGTAATATGTCATGCTAAAGCATTTCAAGTGCTAAGGTGGTGTGAAACCATGTACTAAATGAATGTGTAAAAGGTTACAACTTGTGTTGATGGCATTATTGCTGCATTCAAGGCACGATTGGTTATTTGAAACTTGTACATGAGTGCATCCTTATGAAACATATGTGCACTTGTATCCAAGTATAAGAAAGTACATTCATAATTGGGGTACACAAAAATAATGTTTAGCTTCAAAATCATGATAAACTTTAATTTGATTGATTGTTCTGATAAATATAAATTTAAAATTATATTATTTTTATTGTTTCATTAGATAGAAATGTACATTAGGATTGATATGGTAAAAAAAATGTTAATTTTGATGTTTCAAAACATGATTAAGAATCTTGTTCACTTGTGCAATTTTATTGACATTAAAAAATATATATCAACAATTTTTTTTTTTCATATTTAAACCACAAATAAAACACAATATGTTCTACATGATGACATAAAAATTTAGTATTATATAAATATCAATTTTTTGAAATTAAATTTATAATTTTTTTCATAAAAAGGTTACATAAATAAGGACAACCGTGTTATTATTTTTAATAATTAATTTACAATTCAAAGGTTTAGAAAGAAATCGAGGAGATGTGAATGAAAAAAAAAGACAGTATTTGATATTTTTAATAAAATTTTGACACTTCAAATAAAAAATTATCTATATTTTAATAATTTGTTCTTCTAATTTTTATTAATCACTTTTGCACTTGTTGATTGAAAAATTAAACGTCTATATCCACCTTGGATTGTTAAAATTTTTAGAACATTCATTTTGCCTCAAAACACATTAACATAGAATAAGATTATATGTTTTTTCTTGCAATAGGTCAATTGTGAACGTACTCAAGAGTCTCAAAATAATTATTGTCCTTGCAAGTGGAAAGGCAAATAATGGATAACTAATTTGTATCTTGATGTTCAAATCACTTTAGTTGAATGATGAATTGATTAAAAAAATGCTTATTAAATAACCAAAATGTTTAACACTATTTTAGCAAGCAAGGATTGCAAATTATGTAAGAAGGGTTCTATGAATTAGAAAAAGCCCCTACCATAGTTGTTAACTCAAATTTTCAAGTGTTTATATACTGATTGGTTGTCACTAATTGGAAATTGGTGAGGCAATATAACTTTTAAACTTATAATAGTTATTACTAGGTAACAAAATCTTAAGTTTGTTGAAATAACTAGTACCCAAGTGTTAGAATAATCAGGGGTTAAGTTAATTGGTAACCAGCTTGCACAATAATTGGTTGTTGTTAACAGTAACATAACATGTTAGTTTAAACTTGCAACTAATAGTTGCTATAGTTTAAATTCAAGTTTTACTGGCTAGTCATTGTTTAATTTAAAATAATACTATATTTTGGTATAAATAGAAGGATATGAGAATTAATATAAACATCTTTTTGAATTTTTTTTTATGATAAGCTTTTTGCTTGTATTATTGGTTTATGAATAAGCTCAATTAGAACTTAGATATCTTCATTTCTTCAATGTGCTATGAAAGATTAAACTTTTTTTTGTTTTCGCATTTGGAAAAAAAATTAATATCTGATTTTCTGTAATTATTGATATACAGCAACTTGTTGATAAACTTAAATCAGAATTAGAAAGCTTAAAAGATAAGAAATCCCTATAAATTTTAAATAAATAAATAAATAAATAAATAAATAAATAAATAAAAAGTAAATAAATAACTATATATATAAATATATAAATATATATAAATTTAAAAAAAAAAACACCAAGGGTCCACAAGCTTGGTATATTAAAATCAATGATTACTTTCAAAATGAAGGATTAACGTAAAACTTGAGAATTTTTTTTGATGTTTACTATTTCAAGGAAGGCTTAGGATAATGCTGGTAATTTTGTTTTTTGGTGAATGATGTTTATTTCAATAGCAAGTACACTTTTAAAAATTCCATTGGAATTAGATTGGAATTGGTTTTGAAACAATTGACTTAAAAACCTACCTACCAACTTACTACATTGATTTAAGATTTATTTCATTTGCATCATGAATGATTTTTTGTGCAATATAAATAAATTCTTATTTTATCTTTTAAAGTTACTTTTAAAGATTAAAAACAAAAAGCTTTAAAAGGAAACACCTCAATTACTTACAAACTTGTACAATCTATGCTTGACCATCCAGCAAATGTAACAAAATTGGCCCAATTGATGTGTTGAATTTTTGCTATTTTGTGCAAGTTTTAATAAAAGAATTAAAAATGGAAAACCATGTTTTTTGAGAGGAGGATGTGTTTTTGAGCAAAAAGTCACCAGTTTTGCAAAATATTTCTATAGAAAACATGGATGTGCTGTTTAAATTCTAATTTATGCAGTAAACCACCAATTTTAGTTTTTGAGAGCAGAGCTGTTTTTTGGTATTTCATATTAATTCACAGTTGCATATTATATCCAGGTCCATAATGGGAAACACTTTGATGTTATATTGTGAAAAAATTGAAGATCTTTCAATATCAAAACCATGACAATCATACACATAATATAGTGTTGAAATTAGGCCAGGGAAAAACAAAAAATTCATATAAGCTCCTCAGTTCTCATTAAAGAAAAAAGGTCCTAAAATTATAATGCAATGTTCAAGCAAGCTCATCTCAAGAGGAAGCAAATCTCAACACAATCAACCTAATCAAGAACAGTCTGTAGAGGAGTCTAGAAAGCAAGAAGCCAAAGGTCCAATAAAAGATCGATGGTTGAAACTATCACAAGGGAGACAAAAAGGGAAGGCCAAAGAAAGGCCAAAAGACGCACAGCCTGCAGCAACCCAAAAAAGAAGGAAAAAAGAAAAGAGAGAGAGAGAGAGAGAGAGCTAGAAAGCATAACATCATGTGCTCATGAAAATTACATGTGATACATATCCCTCCTAATTTGATCGCCAGCCCATATCGAGCTACTTTCAGCACAGTACACACATGCAGGTTGCAAGTTTGCTCAAAGCAACATGGAAATAGCAAAGTACCCCAGCTGCTGCATTGAACCCAAGCTGGAGAGGAATAGTTACCAAAATGCAGCTTTAAAGCCTGAATTGAAAGAGTTACAATGCACACCCAAGTGAAAATTTGGCTCAGATTTCAGAACAAACTAAATTTTCCAAACACAAATGCACACATGTGCCTGGTAACTGCAAGTCTAGCTTATGAAATTGCAGTCTATTGAACTCTGATGATTAAACTAATTACAGCTCTGGGTCAACAGTAATTATCATCTAGATGAGAAAATTAAACTGCAGTAATCAGACACCAGGTTGATCAAATTGCTCTTAACTCATGTGCTCTAGATCAACATGAACTCAAATGAACTCAATGCAGCAAGCTCTCGATGATCAGTATATTTTACCATCAAGTTCTAGATCAGCCCATTACACCTTCATGCAGGAATCTGCAGCTCCAGCCACTATTTCCATGGATCCAAATTCTGCCAAAAAAAAAGAAGGGGAATCAATTATTAGAGTAACAACTGTATTAAGAAACATTAACTCTGAAGTTTTCTCAACTGAATATATCAGAATCCGAATTTTATGTTAAGAAGCATAATGAATATTCTAGCTGAAGTTTGCACACTTCTTCTTCTTCATGTTGAAAGCTCTACAGACTCAAAGAATGATTTTTATTTATAATTGCATGTAATAATTATGCTTCTTAGGCTATGCAAATGACAGACACATGCAGCACAAATGAGATATGACCAGAATTTAATATTTATTAGAGTTTGCAACCATTATAAGTATAGCAAGAATAACTCTCAAAAGCATCTGGCCAGAAATCTCCATACTCACAATTAAATTAAGAAAGCCACTAGAACAAGATAATTAAAAAAACTTCTGTTGCAAGTCAAAGAAAGACTTTGGGCCTAGATAAGAACTTTCATAACTGGGGGGGAAAAAAAACAAAAAAAACCAACACAAGGGGAAAAAACTAGAAAGGAAAAAGCTCCACTTTTCATGAGGTGCACGCCCTACACAATATTGGGTATATTGGCTTTACGAGGTTGTGATGTATGTTCTAGATCATCTGTGTGAAATAAGACGTTCCTGGGTATTGTGAGCCTGAGTAGGTTTGGTGATGAGTTGAATTCCAAACTTCATCCTCTTGTAATTGCTCGGCTGCACTAGTTATAATTCCAATAGTGTGATCAGCAGCTAATTCTGCTCCCAGCTTTGCAGTAGGCAGATGCCCATGACTCAAGCGGCTACTTGAAGCTGCAGCCGCAAACGCCGCCATATTGTTGCTGTTTTCATCATCACCTAATTCCAACTCAGTTTTCAGCTTCAGCTTGTACTCCGCGTAGTGCCGCACGGACTGGCTGTCAATATTGCCGCCCTGCAACTCGTGAATGGCGACACCGCTGCGTGCGGTAGTAGCCCTGTTCGTGCCCAGCGTTGGCAGACTTATGATCCGGGCGCGGCCTATCGCCGTCTGATGATCATCGTGCAAGTCTGGTTGCGATGCAGCTGGAAAGAAACCGGACGTGCTTGCCCCGCCGCCGCTGGTACTTCCAAGTTCCCTGCTGATGTATCAACGGCGAGAGACACAAAAAAGAAACCAAAAAAAACCAATCAGATTCTTGGTGATCGATGATGTGCAATACATTGGAGCAATCCATGATCACATACTCTAGCAAAAGCAATTCGCCATAGTCAAGAACTGCTGCTACCTGGATTGCATCTGGGTAAGTAAAATAGACTGATCATGGTCCATGTACTGTTGAAGAGTAGCAGCAGCTGGTTGATCACGCTCTCGCATGATATTCCAATGTAAAAACGAGCTGGGAGCTGCAGCTTGTGTGCCTGTCATTGCTCCTTCTCCATGCTGCATGCCCATAAGCCGCATATTGTTCCCCTGCATGAACTCGCACTATTCGCAGCACGCTCGTTAGCTTATCTACATCTGCTATGGATCACTGCAGGAGTACTCGCATGTCGTGCACGCTATCAATTACTAGAGGGATAAAAGGTGACGACCAAGAGTTCAAGGGGGACAGAAGATGTAAAGAAGAAGAATGCCATGTCTGGGGAATCAATTATCACAGCGAGTTTTCGTACAACTTCCTGTGCACCTGCAATGTGGGAAAGCTCTTAGTTATACCTTTTACAAATCCTTCTTAGAACCAATGTCAAAGGGAAAATTGTGTGTCACCTGTCTTTGTATGCCGCTGGCAGATTGACCATATAAGGCGCTGTTCATGACATAGCTCTGCTCAACCCCGAGGAACCCCATGAGACACAATAATGCTTCCTCCTTCAGACAGCTTCATGACAAGACATGTGACTCTCATGTGAGGCGTACTCGAGCTTCAGAATTTGAACACAAAAGCATGAATAAAAACGAGTAAGCTAAACTACAGCTAGTAGTACTTGAAGATGTATATCGTACCTTACGCTCATGAACTCTTTCAAGAGCCTGTTCTAGTTCTGTTTCCATGTCTTCCAGTTGCTGGACCGATGTTACACGTTGAAGCATTTGTTCATCTGCAAGAATTAATCTGCAGGCACATATAGAAATCATCCCCACTCCCTTCATTTCCTACACTTGCATTGTGTATGCATTCACCTCTCGTGGACTCCCAACTTCAGCAGATTCGTTAATGCTAAAGCAACAAACGACAGAGTTGATGTCCAATGCCGGACATGATCCAAGAGACAATTCAGGTAGATTTCAATGGCACAGTAGTGTGTTGTCAGGGATCAGTACTAATTGCACAGAAGCTAGGAGGTACCGCGACCCTCACGAAGAATTTCTTTACCTTGCTTGTTGTTCCAGCAGTTCTTTCTCTTTTGTTAGCTTCTTCATCTCTTCTTGCAACATCGCAATATCATAATTCTCACTGCAAGAGTTCACATTCCGCACACAAATGATTTGCCGAGCCTATCATATAATATTAAAAGGTTAATTAGCGTTATAATCTCAGGCTGTTGGAGAAATATTCCTGGCAATACCTGACGTAGCCAGCTGCAGAAGTGATTGTAATTAAGATAAACACCAGAAGATCAATCTTCAAGAGGAGATGGACAGAATTTTGAGATGCAAGTGCGGCAGCTCACGATGCAGCCTTATAACTGATATTATATCTAGGCGCCGGCTCATCACCTTGATCCGGAAGCCACCTGACAGCTGAACACCCGATCCTCCTCCCCTACTGCAAGCTTCTTCACGGTCTTGTGCAAATGCTGTCCAAGCAAGGTTGCATCCGTTATATATTTCACATGAGGATTGAATGCGAGCAGCTAAGTAATTATTACTAGACTATTTCTTGGTCTTCTCATTATAACACCTGATCAGCTTCATCGTGCATCCGTTGAGATTGCATATGTCGTAGCTACATGGTTAGTAACACCAGAAGGTTATATCCAAAGCTTACCTCCAGATTCTCGATCTTTCTGCAGGTTGGTGTCGTGTTGGTTGAGGATGTAGAAATGGCGAGAATCATGCACGCACACATACAATAAGCCCAAGATTGATCAGTATCCGTGACGGAATACAGTCTGGGTTTTGATGATGCAAGACGAACTTGTCAAAAACCTGCTGAATTCTGTGAAGCAGTGGTCGTGCAGAAAGTGCTCAATCCAGGAGCTAGGCAAGACTTTTGACAAACACTGTATAGAGATACCCACAAGGAAAAAGTTCTCGAGAGCGTAATCAGCATCTCAATGAACTTGTATCAAAGGCATGTCGAGAGGAGACGGAAAGAGGAGAGCGGCAGGACTACAGCTAGTAGAATGTTGTAACTGAAGTCATGAGAAGAGTTGGCAATCTGATGATCTGCCGTATGATCCGCGCGCTACAACCTCGCTGAAAATGAACTGAGCGCTTATAGCCGAATCCACTTAATTTCACTAGCTGGAGCTCAAGACGGAGAAGAGGAAGAGCTCCGAATCAGCTCGAACAATGGAAGAATAATATCATGGCCACAAGTACCTTTTGTTCCGCTCGGGCAACGGCAGATTGGCGAAACGAGTGATAACATCTTCCATACTGCTCCCCGCGGCATCCCCCCCACCCGAGAATTCAACGTCAATATTATGATCATTGACAGGACCACTCTTCCATCTTTTTCAGGAAACCCTTAAGCTCTTCTTCAACCTGTTCCTCCCTATCCACGAGAGAGAACCTTTTCTTGTACTAGAATCTGAAGCTGTACTGTAGAGCAGGATCACCATGTAAGGTTGTTGCAACAGATATCTCAGTACCAGAAGCCGACACAACCGAGCAGAATATTGTGTTGAAATCCACGAGAGAACTTTCAGGCGGAAGCAGCGAACCTACAATTACAATACTGCGTGAGCTTCCCGGACGGTGAGAACATGATGAGACCAATGTCGATGTCGCAAAGCACCGAGAGCTCGTATGCCTTCTTGATTAACCCATTGCGTCGCTTGGAGTATGTCACCTGCCTGTTGGTCGGATTCTCAATCTTCTTGATCTCGAGCTTCACCCTTCCCATGGCTGGATCAGGACGTTCCTGCACATCGGCTAGACTGAAGTCAACTTCTTGTCTTCGACTCGCCGCCTTCTTCTATCTATATTTTTTGTAACATATGGATACAGCTCTATGTATACAATCACGGGAAATGCAGTGGAGCATGAGTCATAGCAAAAATCATGAGAATTGAATTGATGGAGATCGCGCCGACCCACTGTGGTGCGTGGTACTCTGCAAACCAAGAAATAAGTTGATGGATCTTCGTTGTTCAAGAGTATATCCACGCCCTGGTCAAATCATGGTCTTATCGTGAGGGATGTCAACAACGCATATATTCTCTGGGCGCCGGCGTCTCTCTATGCCAGTAGCCTAGCTAGCATCGTCGTCTATAGTTTGAGGAAATTGTTTGATCAATATTAAGCTGTTGCACCCCATCTGATTCTACTGAGGTGGAAAACATGCAACACATTAATTCTGGTTTCAAGAAACCAACTGATAAAAACATCTGCAAGCTTCCACTAAAGAAACTGTGCAATTCCACAATCCGCGAACTTGAACACAATATGTTATACATTCGACACAAAAGACGAGACTAGTAAGCCGCGTGTTTAGGGATGCAATCGAGGTCCGTGTCATGTGAAGACTATCCCCAACTGATCTTTCCCACAGCGGACTCCACAATTTCCTTGCGGCCAAATGCTATGGTTTCATGTTTCAGCCTTTCATGATGTGGACTACATCATGAGTTAGGTGAAGCTTTGCTTCAGAGGCCTGTGAGTTTCGTCACAAACTCCTGGAGATGTGTGAAACTGGGACAACCACCACAAAATGTAAAAATCTAGAGTGTGTATCAGCTTCTAGTAACGTCAAGTGTCTATGCTCTATGAGATCCAATGCAGTGGTATAATTTCCGCCAGGTCTGACGGCAGGCCCTTCACGAACCAGACAATGACTCCCTGATGTCAAAGTGTACATGACTTTGAAGAAATCACGGACTTGCTGATCAGGTCAACATCTATGCTAGCTAGAAACAGCCTCGACCTTGGTGAACAACGTTATTGCAAAGCGGCTGGAGCAAATTTGTGTTTAAAACCCAGATATTACTTACAATCCCTGGCCGCGGGCCTTGAAGAGCTTGTGCTTTACTCTGCGAGCTGCTGAGAGGAGAAGCATATCATCATCCATCATAGGTACACCAAAAGATGTAGTAAGTCTCTCGAAAATGAACCAAAACGTTTTCTAGAATCCGCGATTCATAATGTTCTAAGCCAGCTTTCATTAAAACTTCTAAGTGACATAGGTAGTCCTCAAGCCACACAAAAGGTTAATAATATGGTCAATCTCGTTCAGGTGCAACGAACCAAAGCTGCTGTATAACACTGGTCACCACCACCAACGCCGCCGCCGCGCGCCGCTCCTCACCTGCACCACCACCACCACCACATCCACGAATATCGATCGTCGACCACGGTGGCCACTCTAGACTAGTCCGATATAATATGTTCCCTGGCCTGCACGTCGTCTTCGTCGTTGGACAAACATCAGTTCATCAACGCTGATCAAACGCTGCAGCAAGGCGACAGGGAGGTATCCAAGCCCGGCCTGCCGGGTATAAGTACCAAAGAAGTGTTCAGGGAGCCTCTCACCGAGTCGTCGACACGAGACTAGCTAGTTATGCATCCTCCCATTTAAACCTCTACCACTTAATACAAAGCTCTCGAGCGTTCCTCTCATTTAAGCTGAAAAAATTTGTGGGAAGCACCAGCTACAAACCGAGATGGTCGAGGATCTTTAGGAAGGAGGAAGAAGAAGAAGAAGAAGAATGGAATGACAGCCACGCTTTTGCGCTAGAGACGAAGTAGCAAGCGCAATCCTGTTGGAAGTAACTTAGTCAATTTCACACCCACATTTTGAGCTGCTTTTTTGCCTTTCACCACTGGTGCTTCCACAATGGGAATTTTCTACCATTTTGCCTTTCAAATTTAACCATGGTTCAACTATCATGGGACTTTTCTAAACCTTGGCATTTCAATAGGTTTCCACATTGCCTTGGGTGAGCAATCTGCACCTGCACTTATATACCATACCATGGTAGAAAGCACTACCATGGTTGGGTAGTTGTTTAGTATTATTATGCAGAACCTCCAAGTTCTATACATTAATGGAACCATGAATCAAGTTCTGAGTCTGGTTCTTTGAAAAGCTTCTTCTGTTCCAGTTCCAGTTCCGAAACTCAGACCTGGTTCCAGTTTGGTTCTTACTAACTCAGATTGGAACCAATGGTTGATTACAGGTTAACCTCGGTTCCATTCATTTAAAAAAAATTTTTTTTTCCAAAAACACAGATTTTGATTGTGGTTCCAAATATAAAATGAACTATGGACCCAATTCTGGGTTCAATTCTCTTTTTTAAAAATTCAATTCAATTTTGATTTTGAAAATCAGACCTGATTCTTGGTCCAATTTAAATTTTTTCCATTTCCAATATAGGTTTTAGGGTTTAGGATCCTCACTCAAGAAGGTGAAGGTACCCCCCACTAGGCACATTCACCTTGGCATTCACAATTGGACACAATTGATTGAAAAATCAAGTGAATGACAATATTTTTCAACTGTGTGTCTATATAGAAACACAACAGCCTCAGACCAAACCTTGATTTTCACTTCCTTCATTGGAAGGGCCAAATCCATATTCTACTATATATCACATGCTGTCAACTTCAAAGTTCAACATCAATAATGAAGGACATACTTGT
>Ga0116228_10001680_pt1 | contig 18533 bp, 12 predicted proteins | sample S1TSphfallax_2_FD_89694 | JGI IMG/M metagenome (GOLD analysis project Ga0116228, IMG submission 89694) | Host-associated microbial communities from peat moss isolated from Minnesota, USA - S1T2_Fc - Sphagnum fallax MG | ecosystem: Host-associated > Plants > Peat moss > Unclassified | place... | reverse complement strand
CCAAGTTTTGACACTTAAAAGCTTCTTTTTCTTTTGGACCTTGACGCTTAAAGGTTCTTTTTCTTTTGGACCTTCTTTATGTGCAAGTTTGACCCGATTCTTCAAATTTTGTAAACCATGGGGGTTGTCGTGGATTTGGCATATTTTTTCAAATTCAAGAATGTTTGAGCCTAGTTCAAAAATCAGGTCCAATTTCACGTTCACACTACAACTCCCCAACATTAGTAGGTTGAAGATTGTATACGTATCGAGTTTTATTACAAACTAGAATTTGGGATTCTCTAGGTATGGAGTTCTACAACTAATCAAAAAATAATTACTTAAATTTAAAATTTAATTAACTTGTAATATTTTCACAATAAGTTCAACTTGCCTGCCCAAAGAACTTGAACTTGTGTTGAATAGGTTTTTTTTTGGTGTTTTTGGTGCTGATTTCAATTCTGGATCTTGCAAAAGGTAATTCATAGTTGGTGAGTCATTGAGATTGGGAATTAGATGAGCAATTCTTGTATTGGTTTTTGTGCGAGGAAGAGGAAGAATAGGGGAAAAGGAAGAACTTAGAAGAGTGGAAGTGGAAACCCCCAAAAAACTTGATTAATTTACTTGTTTATCCAATTAGCACAAGCATTAACAACTTCCATGGTTGTAACTTTCAAATTCTTAAATGTGTTTCACAGCTATGGATTAGAGCAAACTTTTGGACAAATATACAAGAAGACAATAGAAATGTTGCCTATATTTTATGAGATATGAATACAAATGCTATTAAGTAATTAACTAATCGTGGGTAAAAAGCATTGCAATTTGGATTAGTAAAAGGACATTTGGGGTGGAGATTGATGGGCTTCCTTTCATTGGCCCTTTGCCTAAAAAAACACTCACACTATGCACACTCCCAAAATAAAACATCTCATGAGCAATCTTCCAATTATATCTCAAGTGGAGAACTCACGAGAGGAGAAAGTTTGTACATCACCAAAAGAATCATAAGTTAACATTAGATATGACTGCCGATATGTAACAAAAGGTAGCTACCATCTAAAAAGCTAAGACCTTGTCATCCAATCCATATCATGTTGTTACAAGCCAAGGACCTAAAAGAAAGCTTGAGCAGTGTTGGGTAGTAGTGAAACTGGATTTGATATGCCCTTTCGGATTCAGATCTCCTGTTTCACCCTAAAAGAGAGTCTACCCACATCCCCACCTCTACATATGAAGCTGACCTGAAACTTGAAAACCGCATGTTTCATGACCCCTCAAAAACTCCAGACATAAATTATAACCAACTGGATTGGGTGCAGGGGGTTGTAAGCTGCTGACATTGATTCTAGGTTACCATTTGGGAAAAAAACAGCGGGAAAACAGCAACAACCCGCAACTAGCAGAATCCCAAAAAGGGAATTACAGTCATGGTCCATCATCTTCGGAGCCTTTTAAATATGAGACCTCTGATTCATCTCCACCACCCTGCTGCACAGTTCCTCCATCTCTTCCAGGATGTCCAAGTGGTGATGAGCCTGCAAGCCCTCCTCCAATGCCCATTGTCTGATTCCTGTCCATAGATCCAGGTGGTTTTCCATAATCTGACAATCCTCCCATCGACTGAGGATCATTATCAGTAGACATCAAATGCATTTCTGCATTCTCACTTGACACCATTCCTTGTTGGCTATGATACGAATGTTGTGACAGATGGGGTGAAACCTGTGGGCCTTGTTGCAAATATGGTGGAATTGAAGTCCTTTGGCTCATCATGAGTTGCTGCTGCTGCAGGTATTGCTGTGCTGGTTGCATTGATGGTGCTGGACCAGCCTGCATGCCGCACTTCCAGCAGCAGTTAGTCAAGCTTAAAATGAGGAGGAAAAAAATTGTATCCACATCATAAGCTTTCTGAAGATTCAACAAGTTAGACACCCAGATGTCAAACAAACATTCTGCAAGAGTGAATCAATCTCTGAACCATTCTTTCCAACCGTACATGAAGGATTTGAAACTTAGAAGATTTGTCTTGCAATAAGAGAGTTTTGATATACAGAAAAGGTAAGGTACCTGAGATGAATTCTGGACTGATTGTGGCTGTGCATCAGCTATGGCTGCCAAATACATGAGATTCTGCTGCAGCTTTGCTTGGTACCTGCAAGCTCACCCAACCCAAACTAACATAAATAGATGTGTTTCATGAATGTCATTCACTCACATTTCCCATATGAAATCTGAATCCTAAGAATCAGATGAATATCCAGATGGTGTATTTACAAAATGAAGCACCACAATTTACTCACGTGGCACATTCATTGAGCTTTCCAAGGTTTTGATTGTCAAGAATTGCAAGAATGAGCTGCTTGTTTTCATCCAAATACTGCACCCATCCACCTCCCCCCATCTTCCACATCAATCAGAGTGATGATACTTGCAGAGTATATCTTTCTTTCAAACCAGAGTAGATCAAAACCACAAGAAGGTTGCAGTAAATTCCTTGCATTACATCCAGGGTTTAGGGTTTTGGTGCAAGGGCAGCTCAATCTATGTGCAACAATGGTGATGATGATGATGATGCCTCACAATTTCTGCACAAGCATCACAGAGTAGCTTCCCCAGAATCCGGGAAACTTTGACCAGATTTTTGTAAGGCAAAATATAAGCAAAACTCCAGAGCGTCCTCCTCTCAATGGAAAGATTTTAGCAAAAAACCACTGCAGAGATGGGAGGGTTTGTGGCTGGGCAGAACTGAATTCTGTGCAGCAAGAATTTCGCAGCTACAAGCTTGCAATGCACACCCATGTCACAAAATAAACAGGCATCCACAGAGAGAAAGAGACACACACATTCTATCAAACCTCTATCAAACTCAAGAGAGAGCCTGGCTACCTGCAGGGGGAGGAGGAGGAGGAGGAGGAGTCTCTCTTTCTTTAGCTTGGGTTCCATCGAACTGCAGAATGTAATGCCAGGACAATCTCCAAGAAAAAATGCCCAAAACAGCTTTGAATCTGCTGCATCAGATGGTGTCTGGACGAACTGGAGAGAGACAGAGAGACTGAGAGTGTATGTGCAGATGGAACTCTACCATCTTCTTCTCCTCTGCTACTCAAAGAGTTGAGAGAGTACCTTCTGTATGAGCTCGGTTGTAATGGTGGTGCTTGCATAAGCTGCCATTTGCTGCTGCATCATCTCTCTCTCTCTCAGAGCATACTCTCTAGGTGGGTCCTTCTCCACAAGCTCTTTTCACGGCTTCCGGGCTCTAGTCAAGGATGAAAGCTAGCGATCAGCAGCTGGAAATGGGCGCGTCGAAATGGGGCGCGTGTCGATAGTGTTAGGGTTGTGCTGTGCTCGTCAAAGAGGCAAAAACAAAAGTACCGGCGCGCCGCGCGCGAAGAGCCTGACAATGAAATGAGAAAAGAACAAACCCTAACAAGTGCGCTCTGCAAGTACCTAGGTACTCGCGGCAGCAGACTTGAAAGAAAGAAAGAAAGAGAAAGCGTTCCTGGAATCTCGTGCACGCAGAGAAGTACACTGTCTGTCTGACTGACCTTCCCATCTCGATTCTCACCAGCGTCCTTCGCTTGCTGCAAACCCATCTACCCCTGTGGCGACTACCACGTGCAAAGGACGGACGATCTGGAGTCACTGCAAGCTAGCTATAGCTTTTCACTGCACCAAGACTTTCTGACAGATTTTGTCTCTGCTTTCTTTGGACATTCGCAGCGAGCATCTGTGTCAAGACAGTTTTGCAATTCCCAAAACTGGTGTGGTTTTTGGTTGCAGGCTAATGCTGCTGCTTCAAGACTTTGAGCAACTTTCTACCTCCTCTATTCTCTGTCATTTCTTCTCCTTCTTCTTTCTCTCCTCCTTCACCGTCTTCTCCTTCTTGTTTGAACTCCTTTCTACCTCCCCTTTTCTCTGCGATTTCTTCTATTCTTCTTCCTCTTCCTCTTCTCCTTCTTTCTTCTTCTTGCCGGTGCTTTTTTGTTTTTGTTTTTCTCTGCACAGGATGCTTGCTCAAGTGAGATGTCAGAACCATTTTTTATTTTTTTTGGGGGGCAGTTTGGGATGTTTTTGTCATTCAACTGCTTGTAATTTCTTCAGTTTGAAGATGCTTCACAGCAAGTTTGGTATTGGAATTTGGAAGAGAAAAAAGGGATTTTAGGCATGAGATTCACTGAGCTTGAATATATACTAATCTTTATTGAATGTGCTTCTTCCCTTTTTGTTTTCTACTTTTTGTACAAGTTTTTGCATGTTCACAGTGTGCCTGCATGCATGATGATGCATGTGGGTGTTGCAGAAGAATCTGCTGTGAACAATCCTCAATTTTCAGCTACAGTTCTCTCTCTCTCTCTCTCTCAGTTTTCTTTTTGTGGTGGGTTGTGCACATGGATCTCCTTTTTGGTAAATTTCATCTTCTGCTGTACATGGACCACATTGATCTCCAATTTTTGTGTTCTTTTTCTGATATACAAATTTGAAAACTGGAGTTTGATTATCAGCAATGGAGCATTTTAGGGCATAATTCTCTCTGGTGGGTAAGCACAATGAAAGTTGCATGATGCAGGCTGATCATCAAATCGCTCTGTACAATAATCGCATCCTTCACCCCATAATTCTGGGTGATCATCAAATGCTTGAGCTCATAATTCTTTATGATCATCAAATCCTTGAGCTTGTAATTCTCAGTGAAAACTTAAAATCCTTCAGCCCATCATTCTGGGTGACCATCAAATCCTTGCTTGAGGTCATGATTCTGGGTGATCATCAAATCCTTAGTTGAAGTCATGATTGATTCTGGGGGATCACCAAATCCTTGATTAAGATCATGATTTCTGGGTGATGATTGGTTACTTAGGTCATGACTGGTTCTGGGTGATCATCAAATCCTTGATTAAGATCATGATTTCTTGGCGACAAAATTCTTGAGTTCATGCTGCAGCAGTTTGGTGTCTCTTCAAAAGCTCTCTCGATTGTTGTCTTGAACTGTTTTTCTCCAACAATTTGGAGTTTACTGCTTTCTTCCCAGTAAAGATCTCAAGGAAAAGCAGCTAGAGGGTGGTTGGACTTGAGCGATTGGGTGTCTTTTTTTTCAGATACAGACTCATCAACACACAGCATTGTCAGATCCAAAAAACAACTAACATGCACAAAAAAGGAATAGATTTTCTATTCAAGTGGAGGTTCAGATTTCTGATTGATAACTACAACCATGAGGTGCTAAATTTCTGAACCGACTCCCTGCAATTTTTTGTAACTGCAACAAACACAAAGCATGTAAGTATCTCTTACTTTTGAGGACACTCGTATTTCAGATTCATTTCTGGAATCAAAGAAATAGATGCTCTTAATTTAGAGGTTTAGTAAGAGAGAACACACAGTCAAGGAGATTTCCTGTTCTGCTGAATCTAGCTATAATCAAATCAATTAGTAGTCGACCATAGATTCACATGACCAACTTTCCATAACCATTGTCATTAATTACATGAAACTGTAGCTGAGTAAACCTAAATGAGGATAACAAATGTTTAGATTTTAAGGACACTAATTAACTGTGCAGCATTTTTAATAATAATATCAATCTACATCCCAAAGATAGTATAAAAAGCTATAAGGGGTTCTATAGGGTAAACTTGGTCAATCATGGTTTGCAAACTGATAATAAGATCCTTAAATCAAGAGAATACGAACAACAAATATGTTACACTTGCAACAATAAAAGCCAATAACAAATTCTTCAACACATTAACAAGGTGTCTCATTACTAATGTGTATATATATTTATATATACTTGAAGTTCAACAGATGGATAAAGTCAGGTTGTGGCGAGGTTTAGGGTTTAGGATAAGTAAAAGTACACATTTGAAATTAATACAATACATTACAATTATCCTAAATTTTTGTGAAACAAAAGTACTAAGTCATTTATCTTCATGTAATTTAACCCACAGGAATGAAAGCATGTTTCAATTGTCTAACTGTGATTTCGTTGACTGTGACATGCACTCATGCCAACGAGCCATCCAGACAAACACATCAATCCAATGGGTAATTTGATGCAGATTTCTGTTACTGAAAAGCTTCAACATGCAAAGAAACAAACCAAACAGAAACAAACTAAAACCACCACTGTCATCAATCCCTGTGATAAATTGCAAAATACACATCAACTTCCCTCCACCTTGAAGGATGCAAGGATGCATGCACACTTACCCCTAAGAATTCTGAGCTGAAAACAGGCAATCAATCATCAACTCTTATCAGCACAAGCTCTGGTGTGCCAAATGTCAAACCCCCACTTTGGTCTGCAACTGTGCATCTGCGCTTATTTGCCTGCACAATAAGATCCAAAGTAATAGTCCCAGTCTCCATATACCTGTTTCACTGATGGTTAGTGGAGAATTGCCTTTTCGGCAAGCATTCTCAGAAAATGTGAGCTCAATCAAGGAAGGAACTTCCCCTTAAAATCACCTCCAAAAAGCTGTTGAATCATTCTAGTATCATCTGAATGTGCCCATTCAGGCATGAGAATTCGATTGTTCTCAAAACTTGTGTACAACCTGGACTCTACCGGGTGTCTGTTTGACTCCAGAGTGTACAGCCAAACAAAATTCATAAAGACAAAGAGACTTCTCCAAAGGGCAACTTCAAAAGGAACGCTTCATTAATTGAGAGCTGCACCTCCTAGTTGATTAATTCATCTGGAATGTATTTTCACAGTTGGTTTCCAACCTGTTAAGAGATTTGAGCTAGCACACAAAAAGGGCAGAAAAAGCAAGAGCCTCCCACAAATTGCAGATAGCACAAAAGCAACAGATGCACTCATACATTAGAAAAAACTGAGACAACATAGCACCAGAATCATCTAAACAAATAGTACCGTATGTTACACTCACAAACGAATGAATATATCTCTACAACTAAACAATGGTAAGCCTCTCTTCAAAATCAACCTGATGGATCTAATCTCTTCAAAGTCTATCTTACTGCACCTCTAACAAAACTCAACGTAGATACCCAACCGAAAGACCCCTGATGTCACATGTAAGCTCCATACCAGCTGCAATGCAGAAATTGGTGGCACAGAAGGCAATAAACCTGTAAACAAACCAACCACTTAAACTGTTTCCACAACAATTCAGTCACTAAGCGTCAGAACTCAGAACCCCTGCAATCCTCTGACAGACCCTATTTCCTCCTTTGGATTTTTGGTTTTGTAAATTCTTTTTGTGATTAATACATGCCTACCAACTGGCAGCAACAGACCATGGTTAGGAACTACAAGGATCTGCACTTGCAACCCTTTATGAGGTTTGAACAATTTTTACTCCAATTCCAGAGTTCCCAACACTCATCATGCACTGATAAACTGAGATTGTTTTAGAGCACATGCATTCTCGATCAGACTGTACACAAAAAGGAACATTATCCAAAACCTCAACATCAGCGGTTAGAGCTACTCAATCTTCCAAGATTCCATTTTCTGTTAGTTTTGGCCCCAAGAAATCAGACTGATGAAGCACAACCAAGATCATTGAACTAATATTTTTGGTGCAATTTCTTCTATTTGTCTAATTATTACAAGGTGAAGGAAAACTGGATTCCAGTCCATGTCAAAGAACAGTACAATATTTACCCATTGACCATACGAAAACAGCCAGGCGTTAGTAAAATGTTCAGTTAGATGTGTGGTTAACGAGTGTCAGATATTCAACCACAATGGCCCTGCAACCAAAGCTTTCCACCTGCAAGAATGGACTCTGTAATAAATTGTCAGACCAAACCAATATCCTGTTACCAATACCCTTTAGACTGTTTCCCATGCAATCACCTCTCAGATTTCTTCAATGCATTTCACTTTCAGTCCAGGGAAACAAATTGACATAATGAAACACTAACAGCTGCAAATATCCTGTATCTCTCATTGCTTCAATTGCTTCAGGTATCTTCATGAATCCAATTCTATTGCTTCAGGTATTTTCATGAATACTTGGTTAATAACCTTCACAATTTAGTAAGATAGATTTCCCCAGTGTGTTACAGTGAACTGCAAATTGTTAACAGCCTAATGAGATGGAAGAGACCTGACTTCATTAGTTGGTCTTTGTCTTGGATTAACTGATTCTTGAAGTGATGCAACTCATTCTTTTTTCTTACTTTTTGAGGGTTTTTCTCCGCAATTACAAACTTTATAAGATGACTTCCAGCACGGGTTGCAGAAATTACACAAATTAAACAAAAACTTGCTAAATCACTTTTGCAACACTACTAGTGACCTTGCGTTAATTACACAAAGACCCAATTAACTGGAGAGCATTCAAATTCGGTGGTGTTGACCCCATTTAGACCACATTGACACCACTTGAACAAAAAGAAGACACCTCTAGTTAACCTTAGCTTCGCAAAATTATGTTCACTACCTCTCTGCTTCATACTACTTCACAGCATGCAGAACTTTTTAGGTGTCTCCTCATAGTGACTTTGTGCGAGTGCAGTTTGCTCTTCCTTCTGAGGTTCCTCATTCGTGCATTTGAGATTCCACCCTCAATTTCATTCTGTTCCTTGCTTCATTTTCCAGCACAGGTTAATGAGACAAGGACAGGACACATCAGCCTGCAAAACAATCCCTTTCACCTGTACCATTACCTGGCTGGCAGGCAAGCCGATGTCCTCTTAAACTCGAAGAGGCTCCCTCAGCTCAGCAGAACCATGTGCAAAATGGCAGCGATCACCAAATGTGCACGTCCCCTTGGAATAATTTTCACACATTTTTGTCTTGAAATTGTGGGACCCAAATCCACTAGCAGGGCGAGAAGGTACATTGTCCCGATGCATCAGTACCTCACGAACCATTTGGCTAGCCTGCTTAATCTGCTCAAATGAACCCTCCATCTCCACATTCCTTAGTGTAGGATCTGACTCATGTTCCCTGATAGAGATTTTAGCTCCTGTGAGGCGACAAATCTGCTTGGCATTGATGCCTCCCTTGCCTATAATCGCACCTGCAAGTGATGCTTCAATACTAATCTTGGCAGTGGAAGAAGCTCCAAAAGAAGCAGCTGCAGCCATGCCTGGGGGTGTAGGCTCACGGTATGAACCCATACCAGTGCTACTGCTAAAGCGGCCTCCACCATCCCTTTCCCGACCAGCTCCAAACCTGCCACCATCCGATCCATACATGCCACCTCTATACCCACCAGACCCTCGGTCTCTGTTGTGGTCAACTGAAGAGTACACATCACGGTCAAGGGGTGGTAAGGTTGAACTGTTTGATTTGCGAAGCTCCATTTCACCATGTGCAAAGTGACACTTCTCTCCAAAACGGCAGCCTTCTGCTGTATCAAAGCGGTTGCAGAGACGTGTCTTAAACCCTCCAAGATTGGCTCCCTGATCATCAGGTCCTAAACCCCCAACAACTTTACGAGTGCCTGTGCTGCCCATGCTGCCAACATTAGACAGGGGTGCCAGGGCCCCCATTCCAATACCTTGGATGCCTCCAGGTACGAAGTGCAAAAAGTGGCAGCCTTCTCCATATGGACACCCTGATGTGCTGCATTTCCACACAACCATATCCTTTCATGTTAGAGACCACACATCCCAAGGCAATGTGAGAAACAGAGACTTGCAGTATTGTGCAATCTGCACAATACCTCTTTTGAGGTTCACATTGTACCAAGAATGAGTGCAGCCACAACCTCATAACATGCATGAATGCAGTCATAAATTGACAACATGATAGAGTGTGTGTCATTCACAAAGTATCAAATAATCCACTTCAGCATGAATAGCAGCAACTTGGCTGCCATGACTCTCAACTAACTTCACCAGCTCCCAATGTGGGTGAAGACAACTACACAATTATCTGCCCAAAATTCCAGGCAAGCAATTCTTATAACACAAACTGAGTCCTGGGTTTTGGTCACATTAATTAAAGCAACAGGAAGACTCAGTAATGATGCTGGCTAGCACTCATGAGACATAACTAATATTAAAAAATTCACAATTCAACTTGCAACAAGCTTGTGAGGGGTTTGCTTCATTTCAGTTTTATCTTGCCCCATCTAGTTTGCAAGCAAGCATCTAAGCCTAAGGAGACACACAACCATCTATTAAAGTCATTCATCTCCTCAAGAACCCCTAGAATGTCCATTTGCTTTCCACCATGTTACAGTTTCCCGGGAGAAAGTGAACACTGCAACCCAGAAGAACAATGCCAGCAACAATAGGATCATGACAGTCATGCTTAGTTCAGCTCAGAATCATAGCTATAACAATACAGACGACCGTCACCAAAAACACTTCCCCTTTACAGGAATAATGGAATTTCCAGAGCTTTGTTGGAACAGTGAGCTATATACCTTTTCACTACAGTCCTTTCCAGGAAAAAACCTGAGATACGAAGACCCATTTGGCCCTCACAATGGACATTTTCTACAGCGAACAAACAGTGAAGCAGCTGATCCACTGTTGGAAGCTTTTCCAAGAGATTGGTAGCTACTTTCCTAGTAAAGCAATAATACTCCAAACATAATAGCAACAATCAATAACAACACACCCGGCTAGCTACTACAGTTCACGAATGTGAACAATGACAAGCAATGGAACAAGGTTGGTCAATGTTTATGATACCTGAAAAACTTTGTGCAAGGCTTTGTCCTGTTTCCAGAGCCATCCTGCTTGTCTACACAAAACTCAGAAGCAGAAGCAGCTTGTTATGATCAGTAGTGTTCAGGAATCTTACAGCAATGGAGTTGCTATTGTGCAGCATGTCTGCAACTGAACTGATGAGTCTCAACTCTACCCTAGTAGATTCTTTCGATCTCCTAGCTAGGAGGAGCATGCTTTCCCAACTCCAATGAAAACAACCCTAGGTCTGGTTGGTGCCTTATTCATTCCTCAATATGCAGACTGCAGTTCTCCACTCTTCAAGAGATTATGAGCAGAGGAAGAATCTGGCAACAGCCACATTACCATGTCCGTCTCTGATATCCAAACTTTGTCTTCCCCATTTGTTTGTCTTTCTCTTCACAATCACAGCAGGACCTAGAACACTAGAAACATTACCATGTTGTTTTCCACCATTGGAACCAGCTACATGGAGAAGAAGTTTGCCCAGACTGTAGAGCCAAAATAGTATGCAACGAAAAGGACGTAAAGAAGATCACGACCGCGGTGCAATGAGAGGAGGAGCTTACAATCAGGGTCACCTGCTTGGCCTGCTGCTGGTCCATGGCCATTGACGCCATTGTAAGGCACCGTCTCCGGTCTGGGCCTCTTCCGCGGTGGTCCAAACGGATCCATTTCTCCACACTTCAGGAACTACTGACGCTCCTCCTCACACTCCGGGAAACCGCAACGTCGCAGCGCGAAACACCGAAGGAGTTTTCACTGCTGCCGGGTCGTAAACGATGATAGATTCCACAGGCAAGCTCCTTCTTCCGTGCGAGCGATGGCGCAACAAAGCCAGCAAGAGACCGAAAGACGAGCCCTGGAAGGTTTCAAAACGCGATACACGGGACAAGAAAGAGACGATAGAAACTCCTATTACTGCAAGAGAAAAAAACAGAGCAACCAAGGAGCAGCGCACTAGTCATACAACCTCGGCAGAAAGAAAGAAAGAAAACAGAGACAAAGTCAGAACTACTCAGAAGCCGAAATACGAGACCAGAAAAAACAACAAAGCAGGACACAAAAAACAACTAGTGCTGCAAGGAACGGCGCAAACAAAGCGGGAACAAAGCGAGAACACAAGCGAGAACGAGAGAGACAAGCCCCGAGAGAGAGCTAGAACAAAACGCAGTAACGCTAGGTCCTCTCGCGTGGCGCGCGCACGCAGGCAAGGAGAAAACAGAAACAAACCAACGGAAAAAGAAGAAGAAAACTCACACACACTCTCACAGATCCCTTTCTCGTCTCTCTGCCCCCGCGCTCACACTACTACTGTCTTGAGCGGTCGGTGCTGGTTTTTACCTGCGAGCGTTGTTCGTCGATTGCTTGCTCCCTTTGCTTGCTTGCTTGTGTGGCAAAAGCTTCCCACTGTCACTGGCACAGCTCTAATGGAAAACGCATAGATGCAAACGAGGATGATGACACGGGACACGAGGTTCGGTGGAGAAACAACAGGATTGATCGCGATCTTCGCGGGAGAATGATCAGGTCCGAGCGACGTTCGGCGACTAGGGTTGGGAACCGAGGATTCGGGGAGCCACAACAAAGGCGGCGAGAAGGAGACGATTATGATGATGATCGTCGTCGCCTTCTTCTCGCGACATCATCATCGCCATCGTCGCCAGCTGCAGAAGAAGAAGAGGGACAGGCAGCTAGCAAGCAAGCAAGCGCTTGTGACGCGAAGAAATGGTGACGGGATCCGGTCTGTGTGCTAAGGTGGTGGTGGTAGATGCCCGCCATCACATGCTGGGGCGTTTGGCATCGATCCTTTCCAAGGAGCTTCTCAATGGCCAGCGTGTGGTACGTCTTTTGGTTTTTTTTTCCATCGCCTTCTTCCTTGTGTGTCTCTTCCTCTTCCTCCTCCTCTTGCTGCTACTTCTCCTCCTTCCCTTGCGGCAATTCATTCTGAGTTTTCTTCCTTTCACGATGTGGTTGTTGTTTTGTGCACTAGAGAAGGTCTTCGTTCCCCTGTTTGTTTGTGTCTGGACTTGAGAGAGAGAGAGTTCGGTGTGGGACACAGGTGGTAGTGCGATGCGAGGAGATCTGTTTGTCAGGCGGCCTCGTTAGGCAAAAGATGAAGTACTTGCGGTTCTTGAGGAAGAGGATGAACACCAAGCCCAGCAAGGGTCCTATTCATTTCCGTGCACCAGCACGTATTCTGTGGAGAACCATCAGAGGGTGAGTAGTTTTTCTCAGGATTCCTTTCAGGAAGAGAGAGCTTTTTCGTTTATACAAGTTTGCTCCTGGAGTGAGGAGGAGGAGGAGGATACCTACAAACCCTAATTGAGAATTGTATTTCATATCAAGATTTTTCTGGATTGCCATTATTGGAAGGGAGATTTCCTTGCCCAAGGAGCATGCAGATACATGGATTGATGCATGTGTTTTGGTGTTTGTGGACTCTCTGCCAACGCCCTGATGAAGCTGATGGTCTGGCACTATGTGTGTGATGCTCTTAAGATCACAATTGCAGTCATTCTCATGTTATCTTCACATTGTTGTTATTGTGGAGATTTCTCTGCAGTTTCATAGATACTTCAAGGACTTGCATCCTGTGTTATTCTGGAGATTTGGAATCTGCACAGCACTTTGTAGATTTTGGTGGACTTGCATCCTGTTTGAAGTTAAGCTTTGTGTGTTGGACTACTCTGCTTTTGATGTGATATTTTTGTGTTGTTGTTGTGTTGCTTGCAGAATGATTCCACACAAGACAAAGCGGGGAGCAGCTGCATTGGAGCGACTGAAGGCTTTTGAGGGTATTCCTGCACCATATGATAAAATGAAGAGAATGGTGATTCCAGATGCACTGAAGTGAGTTCCTGCTGTTGCTGAGCATTGGTTCCTTTTGAGTGCATCGCTCTTGACTGCACTCATAGTCATATTATCTTCAAAAACATGTGGAGAGTTCTCTGGAATTTCATAGATACATAGTTGTAGTTACCCTTTTGCTGCAGACATGCCATCACTTCATAATGAATGAGTTGTCCAGGTGTAATTGGGATCCTTAAAGCCTTGCTCGATCTTTATTGTTTTGTGTTATTGATTTTGATCTCCATTTCTAACAATGTTGTCAACATTGGGAACCCCTTGTTTTGGTGGGTGTATTATACAGGGTATTGAGGTTGCAGCCAGGGCATAAGTTCTGTTTGTTGGGCCGTTTGTCCACCGAAGTTGGCTGGCATCATTATGACACCATCAAGGTATGTTGATTTGTACCTCTGTTGATCTGTGTGAGGTGAAGAAGATATTTGGTTGTTGGAAGGCCAGGTTGTGCAGTTCAAATTCGATGATGAATCCCTGGTTAGTCAATTGGTCTTGGGGTTGTATACCTGGTTACAGAGCAATGGTTGTGACTGGATATCACTCAAGACTGGCTGTAAGCAGAGTGCTCAGGATTTTGCTTGAAATTTGTGATAACCTTTTTATATTCATTTGTATGTAGGAATTGGAGGAAAACCGTAAGGCCAAGTCCAAGGTGTTTTATGAGCGCAAGAAGCAGCTCATCCAACTTCGTCTCAAGGCTGCAAAGCGCGTAGAGGAGCAGATCAGCCCTTTGCAAGAAACATTGATACCCATCACCTACAAGGTGTAGGTGTTTTCATATGTCCAATGAGCTGTTTTGTGGGTGTATTTAGATTCAGTCTTCAATTTGGTGACTTTTTTTCTTTCACCCATTCGGACTTTCAACTATGGTGAGCAATTTCTTTTGTGTCTTTTGCAATTTTCATATCTGCAAATTCCGAGTATTCTATCTATACCAAATCAATTAAGGCCTGGTCACTAACACTAAACTCTAATCAAACTCAATCTGTGTGCATAATGACCTGGGGGGTGGGGTTTTTAATTCTGAAATGCTCCTGTGCAGGGTGCAAGGCCCCGCAGTACAGGCCCAATGCAGAATTCTTTTTGTTAGAAATCATCAAATAGGTACAAACTACAAACTTGTTGCAAATTAGGAACTGCCCATGCTGTCTACAATTTGGACATGATTTTCTTCTTGGAAATCCAAGATATATTCAAATCTCATTTTCTCTCTCTTGAGTCTTCTTGGAAATCCAAGATGGTCAAGTTTTGAATTTGAATCAAGGGTGCTACCCTGTTTTAAAAGGTTCTCTAGGTAGAGAAGTACAACTTTATGCTAAAAAAGTATAAAGCCCAACCTTGGATTGTAAGTAAGTTATTGTATTTGATTGGTTTTACATAATTTGCTACTGTCTCTATCTTGAACTTTGTACATTAGTTGAATAAATTAATGTTACATCAAATTTTTTAAATTGTTTAGTTGTGTGTAATGGAGATGGAATTAGATTTGGTCTTAAATGGACTGATTCTAAATTCATTGTGAAAATGACAAGAACCAAAGGTTTTAGAAATTCAAAAAACCTATCCTCAAGCTTGGATTGGAGGTTCTATAAGAAAATAAGTAAATAAACAAAATTATAAAATAGAAGTTTAGAACTAGGACCAAAGGTTTCTTTTGAAATCAAGAACCTGGCAAGTTATTAGTTTGAGATAGGCAAAATGTAAATGTAATCTAACATGGTTTTAAATTAGACAAGGTTCAAATTTAGGGTTTAGGGTTTAATGTTAAGTCAATAGGTTGACAATTGACCTTTCATCTTGACTTTGTATTTTGAACTACAACAGCATAGCAACAAGTTCAACAATTTAATGTCAAAATTTTAACAAATTTTTTCCTAAGATTTTGACAAAATCATTCAAAATTTAATAAAATATTCAACAATTATTGTAATTATTTTAATGTTTATGTTAGTCCTCAAAGTGTCCAGTAAAAATAAGTGGTTCGTTCTTGTTTACTTGTAGGATAGACCGGCAGGTGACCAAACATTCCAGCACTCATGGCAGGTCAGATCCAAGGGGAGGCCTTTGTTACTTTTGGTGTTGAAACAAAATTTGAACCCCTCCTTTTGGTGCATCTGACATACTAAAAATCGTTGAAAATGGATTAAAAATGAGAAAGTTACGACCCCCCAAAATAAAGGGGTCAAGAACTCCAAAAACAAAACCACTGAACACTACAAAGGCTGGTCCTCGAATATCAAAAAAATTCCTTGTATGTTGCTCTTTTTCTATTAGATTTCTAAGATGATTTGTAGAACTTCAGGTGGCATTCCTATAGCATTTTAAATCATTTAAAATGAATGCAAAATAAGAAAGTTATGAGGTTTGAAAGTAGGAGGGGTCCAAAGAGAAGAAAAAAAGGAAAAAAAACATGTTTCGTGAAGGTAGGCTTGAAGGTTTAAAATGCAATCTACAATTTTAGAACACCATGTGGCATCATTTCAACCACCTTTCACAACGCTTGAATGATCTTGCCATATACTTATATCGACAATCTTTAATTACATTGATAGGAAAAATAATTCAACAAGTTCAATTACGATAGTCACCATGTTATCACAACAGTAATGATTTAGGTTTAGCATCCAATACCCTTCAAGCCTACCATTCATAACATTGGACATTAGGCTTACCTCCGCTCTAGATCCCAAAAGGGTCCAACTAGTTACTAAGTTGGAAAACTTATTTTTCTTCTTGTTATTTTTTCATTATTCCTTTTCCTTTGCACATCAAAGATGATTTCTAAAACTTGAGGTAGCACTCCCATAACATTTTAAATCACTCAAAATGAAGCACATATGATGAAGATATAAATAGGTGTTCGATCATAGGTAGGCAATTGATGATGGGCTAATCTACCCTAGTGGAGAAGCAACATTTACTTCTTTTTTTTCTTAAGCATACCTACTAACCTTTGCCTCTTATCATCATTCACAATACCTATTCTCTAGCTCATATTCACAAGTAGGAAAAGCATGATAACATGATAACAGCAAAAGATACTTTGCATTTATGCTTGTTATTATTAGTCGTGAGATGGCAATGTTGAACGGCACTAAAGTTTAAGGGTTTAGGGTTTAAGCCATTGCAAAATTTTGTTGCTAATAGTTTGATGATGGTTGGTAGTTTATGTGCCTTGTTTTAAGGTTGATAATTGAACATTGTCATTAAGACTTTGAATCTTCATCTTTAAAAAATCTTTTATAAACCTGAAATAAGTTATGACAACCTTATCATTGTCAATAGCAAAAGAAATAGAAGTGCCACATTGGCATGCCGCCAAAACTATTTATAAATTCCATCTATGTAAGTTTGAACTACAATAGTCATTGTGACAACTACTAATTGCACTATTGGCATGTGTGAGCGAGAGATAAATATCATAAGTATGTAAGTAAGTGGGGCACTTGGTAGTGGATACATGTGGCTTAGTCATTACTAATGTTGGGTAGTACTCATTTTCCCATAAAAATTTGTTGATTCCAATCATTAACCTAGTTTTAATGAACTATATGAGTATTTTTTTTAATTAAACTTTTTCTAAAGAAAACTAGTGAAAAATCAAAACACAAACCCCTTGCCCAATTTTTGCATTGTCCAATTTTCACAAATTTATTAACCAATAGTTCTCAAAGTGGTTCCTAGAACTCAATTATCCAAAAATAAAATAAATCGAGATATCTCTGTTGTAATTCAAAAAAAAAATCAAAATTATTAACCAAGAAAAGATGAAAAATGGGGAAATCAAGTTTATTCAAACTTTCACATGTCCACAATTTCCTCCTTTTCAAATTCACTCTCAAATTCTTTCAACTCCTTTTCTAAATCTACATTTGTTTCAATGAACTCTACTAAATTAGAAGATGTTTTGCAACCAATTCTTGGATCATTAAGCCAATTTTTGTTAATAAATATTAAGTTTTTAAAATTCTCTAATTGTAATTGGCATCCTTTAAGATTGGTTAGTATATTACTTAAAGAAAAGATTCTTTGAGTTTCTACCCCACAACACCTAATAATTAACAAGGAAAAAAACCGACTATAAAGAACATGAAGTCATGTTTTGCCACCATTGCAAAGGACTATATTTTTCACATTCACAAAACATCTCCCCATTTCACTATGCATTCACCTAACATTGAATGGGATGGGCTTGTATTGTCCTTTTCTTTTGCAAAAACACTTCCATTATTTACCAATGGATGCAAGTGATGATAAAATTTCACAAGCATAAGATATAATGATTTTTTATCATACTCCTCAACAATGGAATAACTTTATTCATGACCACTAAAGATGACAAATAAAAAAATTTAAATCTTGGATCTAGCATTAAAGAAAACATGTTGTGAACCTTTTTTCATTTTTTTTAAATTGAAAGGAAATAATGCAATACACAACACATTACTTCCATTTTGATGTTAAATATAAGAAGAAAAAAATTCAAGAATAATTCTACAGTCATCATCCATAAGATTGTTTAGGGTTGGTGCAATTTCAACTTCTTCCTTCATTTTCAAACTTATTCATACAATAAAATTTAAAACACCACTAAGTAACCAATGAGCACCAAACTAGTTTAAAACACAAGGAATCACAACTAGAAACAAACAATCAACATTTTTTTGGCAAATATGCCAAGCAAAAAGAGGTGAAACCTGGCTAGAAACTTGAACTATGTAATCTATTTGTAGTAGCAAAGGATAGTTGCCCTCTAAAATAATAAGGCTTCTTGGAACAAAATAACATTCAAATAAGTTTAAAACTATGAAAAAAACTATAAAAAAAGTTGAAATGAAAATTGACAAAAAAATTAACAAAAAAATAATTTACCTTATATGAACTATAGTGTTCAACTTTCTTGGGAAAATTCCAAAATCCATACAAGTTTTGTTCCATTTTGTCTACCTTTTCTAGATTTTTTGGGCCATGTTATGCATTTTTGCACATTTGATTGAACAACCTTATGGACACATAATTCAAGTTTTTGTTCCTTTGTTGTCCCATATTGGCATGCTTTG
>Ga0116228_10001677_pt1 | contig 18539 bp, 7 predicted proteins | sample S1TSphfallax_2_FD_89694 | JGI IMG/M metagenome (GOLD analysis project Ga0116228, IMG submission 89694) | Host-associated microbial communities from peat moss isolated from Minnesota, USA - S1T2_Fc - Sphagnum fallax MG | ecosystem: Host-associated > Plants > Peat moss > Unclassified | place: USA... | reverse complement strand
TGCAATGTTCGCCATCAGGTTCGACACTTCTTGGCGCTGCTGAGAGATTACCAAGTTCGAAAATTGGAGCGTGGCAAATGTGACGGCAATTCGCTCGAACAAAGGTGCTAGCGCTCCCACGATAACCCACCATTGCATGGATGGCACTTGAACCGGTCGCTTGTCGGCCACATGAATCATCAATCGACGACGGTGTTCCAGAAGCCAACGTAGAATACTGCTGAATGCGACCCACCGCGTCGTGTCCTTCGGGCACTTGGAACCCATTTCGGTGATGAGGATCAACAAAGATGCACAGAGAACGCGTGGGCAACCTTGTAGAACGCCTCGTCCAACACCCCATGTGTGGCATTCTTAACAACGATATCAAGCTAGTGAGGGACGCACCAAATGCGAAGCATAGGATTCGAGCACTCATTCTCCAGCAATGTGACAACACTAGCGTGTCGACCAATCATGGTGTTCTCTCCATCCGAGTTGATCGAAATGACTTTTGTGCGCTAGGATGGAGACACGGTGTTGAGCATAATCTTGATGAGCTTCACGTAGTTCTAAGCGGTAAGAATGGAACGAGGACGAGGTGAAGGTTGTAGAGCACGCCTTTCATGCACACGCGAATTCGTTAATCGAGGAGAGGAACACCCAAATGAGTGCTTGCATCAGCAGCTAGTGAAAACGCCCAAACCGCTGGATCCGTGAGAACATCGGAGATGATCTGCAGGGAGACGACAAGGAGAACACGAACGAATTGACCAACCATGTGGTCGTTGAGGTCGCTGAGTTTGGCATTCTTGGTCGCCAAACGATGTTGCTCAATCACCTTGGATGTTTGCCGAAACGATAACCCAATAGAAACGTGCCGAATTGCGAGGTCGAATCACAGAGAGTTCTTGATCGTCTCCAGGTATGATCTGTCCTCTTGCGGTTTGAACAGCTTCATGGCGTTGGCCTTCATGATCGGTTCAGACGCATCGTCTTCTTCGTCTTCCTCCGGATGGAAAAATAAATCTCCCACCACATCATTGACGATTATAGGCCTCGAAATGACGAACTACAAGCTATCCTTGTCCTTGTCCAAGAAATTGTGAATGCCAGAGACCTTTTTTTCTTGAAGAATGCAGCCTTCTCTTGATGTGAGAGCAATTGATAACTGGTCCAGTCTTCGTGATGTTGAGATTCGTGATGATTTTTGTAGGCCTCGGGTTGGAATGGGAACTGGAACAGCTGCGTGTTCTTGGTGCGTTGGCATTTCACACTGGGACCTTCATGCTTCTTGTGCCCGATGTGGACACAGAAAAGGCATTACACAGTCGTAGTCACGTTGCCTATCAATTGCTGCACCGGTTGAAGACCGTATTCCACAACGTGTTTATCCTGAAACAGTGTCTGTCGACTCATGATGACATGCAAGGTGCGAACAAGGTGCAAAAAAGATGTGCAGTATCGAAAAGAGTAGGATCAACAGGCCAATCGTCGAACTATCGAGAAAAGCAAGATCAACAAGCCGATCGACGAACGTGCGCGCATACACACACAACGAGATTGATAAAACTATAGTGAATGCGCACTCAACAACCCCCTTCAATTTGATGATTTTAGTTTAGTGACTCCGAGGTGGGAAACCATAAAAATGACTACACCCAAATCACTATTTTGGCCTTCAGAGGCTCAGACCGACTACCAAAAAATAGTGATAGTGACCGTTTTAGTGACTTCTGGTGGGGATGCTCTTAATAATTGTATTACTTAATTATGGCACTTTGGCGAAATTAATTCTGGCAAAGTTGGCATCTAAAAATAGAATGCCAGGTTTTATGAGGCCTGTATTATTACATTGTGTGGTTGAAAAACTTAAAATGAAAACAATAACATACCTGGACAGATTTGAAAATAAAACAATAATCAGGCAATATCAATCACTATGATATTTAAAAGTCTCTTTGATAGCAAAAAATGTGTTGTGTTGTCTGCTCTTTATTCTAAAATTGTTTACACGAGTTCATTTTAACTTTGATATTTTTACAAAAATAAATTTCTCTAAAGCCTTGAAAGATATGATTTCATTGTGCAATGAATAACAACCTATGGAAGACAATTTCAAACACAAAATTTGTTTAAAGCAATATTTGTTTTATTAACACATTATTTGTGATTCAATATTCATGTTTCCATTTTATATAGAAATATTAATATGATTATAAACGTGATATAGATATTTTGATTTTGATAAGGTTGAATTTATTGATTTATCATTCCAATATTTTTGAACTTGTATCCACATACAAGTAGTGTATAATGAATCATGTATTTAAGGTTGAGGATTATCTAGTTTCAAGAATTGCCTTATTAAAGAACATTTAATAATAATAATAATGCATTTTTTGTTATGATGAGCTCCTAAAGGAAAAACCATGCCAAGTTTTTTTTGAATTGTCAAAGGTCAGTGTGTTCCATGACACAAGGTACATGCACATACATATACATTGTAGGTCTTGTACATGGAGTTCTTACAATGTAGGATGTAATCCAAATTTTGTGATCTCCTTATTGCACATATAAGAACCTACCATGATGTCAGATCAATTATTGAAACTAATTTTGTATTGATCTATGCAATCCAACAATCAAGCTTTACACGAAGTAAGCAAGTAAATGCATGGTGCAATGTACACAACTTTAGGAAAATTGAAACTACACATAATATCAAAATTAATCACATGTAAGCTTTTGAGTTCTTCTAGAAATCACATTTTAAAAATAGAATAAGTTATAAAAATCATGAACATTGATTTTTTCCTTAAATTGTGTCCTAATGTGTGTTTCTTACAACATTTTTTCTCTTTGTTGCATTTTGTTGAAGATGTGATGCATCATCTTTATTATTAAATTGGGTTCCAGTTTGTTAAAGTGCAATTTTTTGTTGCATTGCATGAATTTTTTTTGTATTATTGTTTTGTGTTTTTGTTATTGTTGTTGTGCAAGTGTTTTACATAGTCAAATTTGTTGTCAAAGCATGCATTCTCTTTCTGTTATGTTCGTTGTGAAAGATCACAATGATTTTAATTTTTTTCACATATGCTACCATCAACCAATTCTCTATATATTTGTATTTCATTGAAGCATCGGATGCATCATTGTCTTTTTACTTTGTGTTATAGTTTGTCAAAGTGCAACTTCTTATAGCACATCAACTTCTTTTCTTTTTTGTCCCCTAATCATTTTTTGATTTTTTGTTTGTTTGTTTTGGATGTGTTTTGTGTTCTTTTGTTTGCTATTAATTCTTATGATTTTTTTTGCAATAGTTAGTGGTGTTTATTTTTTTACAATTTTGTTCATCTATAATCTTGCTTTCTCCTTCATTTTGTGTGGACATGAACAATGTGGCTTTCCAAAGTTCATCATATTTATTTAATGAATGTAATTTTCATTTTTTTTGTTTCATTGTTCTTGCTTTTGTTCTCAATGTTTCATAATAATGAACCAACTTATATATATATAATATAAATTATGTTGCTGAAATTATGTTTTCAAGGTTTATGTGAATAAACATCTACCCAACTTAACAACCTATTTAATGTTGAAGTTTTTGAATCAAGGTTTACACCATCCACACCTCATGTTATTACAACATTTACATATTCTTTTAATTTTATAAGTGTTAAAATTTTCTGGTCTAATGATGCATGTAATTTTTGAATGACTACCTATTTTTTTAATCTTTGCAATGTCTTGAAGTAAATGTCAATGTTGCAATATTTGCAATTTTTTTCAACTCTACAATTCCTTTAAATGTTGATGATTTTTAAGTCCATCCTCAACTTAAAGGTTTTAATAATCAGGTTTTTTTTCCCAAACCTAACGTAATTAATTATGATGTGATTATTGGAACTAATGATGAAGTTATTTTTTATGAAGTATTTTCCAAATCTCAATTTCTTGATGTTAATAGACAAAATTGAACAATGTTAACAAAGGTAGTTGAAAACCAACCAACATGTTGAGGTTTGGGCTAAATATTATTTCCATGAATGGCACAAATTCTAGAGTTAAGACATAGAAAAGTTTTGAAAGTTGAAAGTCAATAGCCTCCAACCCGGTAAGTATATTAATCCAACTTTGTAAATTTTTTTTGTTGTATTTTTTTATTCCTATTTTATGATTATGTGGTTTAGTTGTTATATATCGTTGGTTAGGTTTAATTTTAAGTATGTTTTGTTGTAATGTAATATTTAGTCATTGATAAAAAACATTCACAAGTTGATGTAATAAAAGTAGAATCAACATGTTAAATAAGTTGTAGCTATAATAATTCCCTTCAATATTTTTACTATTGTCGGGTATCGTTGGGTCAAGCATTCCAAAGAATTTGCATATTAACAACTAGTTTTTTCAGTTGTAAATGATTTTCTTAGTCATAAATGCCACATGCAATTGCTACAATGTTTAATCATCTTTGACAATTTCCATAAAATTTAATTGCAAAAAACATGACATGGCACCCAATTCAAACAACAATCAATAGTGATGCAATGAACACCAACTTTTCATCTAGCCAACATGGCATGGACATTTATGACTTTACAACTAGAATTTATAATTGCATATGCCTATGTGGCATGGTCATTTACGATTAGTTTTATGACTAAAATGTAAAGACATCTCAAAATTTTAAACCACTCAAATGCCAACATGTGGCAAACTCCAAATTCAATAAATGGTACCATGTTGCCTACCTAGGCTAGTTTACACTGGGCCATTTAAAGAAGAGGCCTAGAGAGATAACTTAGCCTAGACCAGGACTATCATAACCTAGGCTAGGTAGCTTAACTATGCAGATTTCAATAGGTTGTAATTGTGAAGATTTGAACCCTTAGCATGCACATTAAAACTTTAAGTTTTTAATCATTGCACAATTATTTCAACAATGATATTTTTTGTCATTCCATCATTATGAACTTTTTTTCTTATTTTACCTATGTGATTGAACTTTTAACTATCGAATTACTTTATATTATTCTAAGTTGGTTATTTTTAAAGTCATTCCAAGTCATACTTAAGATATTTTAAACTAAAATACCCTATGTTATTCTCTTTTTTTCTACCTTAAGTTATTCCAAGTTATTTAACCTCAGGCTATTTTAAGCCACTTTCGATTATTCTAGGTTATTCCACATTATGTTGTTTTTTATTAATTTTATTTAATTAACCCTAGGTTATTATAGGTTATTATAGGTTAGTTTTGATTATTTAAATTATTCCACCCCAAGTTAATTTAGGTTGTTTCAGATTATTTTATATTGGGTTATTTTAGATTATTTTACATTCGGTTATTTTTTTGTTATTTTATCTTTGGTTATTATTGACTAGTATAACCTAGTTATTTTTTTTGTTATTATAGGTTATTCTACCTTTATAAAAAAAATTCCTTTAGTTTTATTTCCCCTAAATTATTTTGAGTTAATTTAATTTAATTTATCTTAACTTATTCCAAGTTATTATACCCTTAGGCTATTTACTTTATTTTACCTCAAGTTATTTTAGTTATTTTAAAGTTTTTTTTTTCAAATATGTTAATATATTCTACCTTATGTTATTTTAAATTACTTTACCCTAGTTTATTTAAAATTATTATTAATTATTCTACCTTAGGATATTCTAAGTTATATTTTGTTATTCTACCTTAAATATTTAGCCATAACAAAAATGTTTAATCCTAAGAGCTTTTCTTTGAATGATATGTTTAAGCTACCTAGGGTAATTAAAGGTTGCCTAAGCCTAAATTACCTAATTTAAAATGGCATGTCACATGCATTAATTACTAGCCATTAACACATGTATATTTGCAATTATGACATGTAGTTGTAATTCAAATTAAATGTTATTTGGTCACTTGTGAACTACATTATTAGTAAAAAAATGGAATTTCATCTAATGTTGGATGCCACTAATCATGGATGTTATGAATGCATTTTTCATATTCTTTTTCCTCCAAACCAACAATGATCACAAAATTATGAATCAGAAATTCAAGGAATTGATCATTATGAGATTCAAGGATTTACAAGTTTGTGGTTTTGTTACATTCATAAATTCATAGTTGAATGATTTGATTTGGGGTTTGTGCTTCATAGTTTGATCCATTTAGAGATCATGATACATTGAAAGGTTTACATTTTTTATTCAAAATATTAAAATTTTACAAGATACACTAAAGATTACATTTTGATGATCACATTATGAAAAATTGCATCCATCAAAACCGCGCTACCCTCCAAATAAAACTCAAAAAACAACTCATATACAATTATTTTGTAACTATCCCCCTAAAAATATGATGTATTAATAAATAAATTGTCATGTGAAAAAATCAATTAGTTGTATTATAGTTGCAAGTGAATTGAAAATGAATATTTTATACGATAATGTATACACATCATACATACATATGTAGTCAACCATGTTTAACTTTTTCAAGAGTTGCATTGTAATTACATATGGCCATTACTTTAAAACTAATTGGATATGTGCCAGTAAAAAAACAATTATGTTGCAACTAAAATGTACATACATGTGATCATGCCATTTGTTCACATTTCCACCACTCATTATGGAATACATTTGCAACTAATTTTTAATTATGATTTTCATTCGATATAATTAGTACAACCACTAATGCGCCATTACTAAAAGTATTATTATTTAACTATGTTATGACTATAATACAATTACTTATATCTTAATAAAGATACATATTCATCAATTATTTATATCTTCATCATATGTGTTTCATTTTTAGTGATTTAAAATATTATGGGAGTGCTACCTCAAACTTTTCAAATCATCTTTGAAATGTAAAGGAAAATGAATAATGAAAAAATAACATAAATAATAATAAGTTTTCGAACTTACAAAACACATTTTTTCCTTTGGTCCCTTCCTACTTTCAAACCTCATAACTTTTTCATTTCTTATTTGGTTTAAACAATTTAAAATGTTATAGGAATGTCACTTGAAGTTTTAGAAATCATCTTGGAACTTTAATAACAACAAAACAACATATAAGGAGTTTTCTAGGTGTTTAGGTTGCCTTTGTAACATCTAGTAGTTTTTTAAAAAAAAATTTGACCCCCTCTACTTTAGGGGGCCATAAGTTTTTCAATTGTATTTATTTTTTATGATTTTTAAAGCCCTAGAGGCACCAATAGGAGGGGTTCAAATTTGGTTTGGACATTAGAAACAATGGAGCCTTCCTCTTGGATTTGACTTGCCCTGAGCATTTAAATGTAATAGTTGCAACTCAATTGTAATTAAGGAACAAGTAAAAGATTTAACCCATATGTTTTGTCTTTGAATCCCATGTTATAAATTATATAAAAGCGGCTTATTTTTTCATATACTCACATTAAAATACAAGTGTCATTTTGGGATGAGTTCAAAAAAGCTTAACCTAAAGGCAAAACATAAAATAAAAAAATAAAATTCATGACTATTTTTTAGTTCACTTAGTATTGTGTTTCCCTACCTATTTACCTACCTATGTAAATATGTAGGTATGTAGGTTTTAAGACCTACCAACCTATCTACTTGTCTATGGTTATGTATGACCTACCAAACTACTATATATATATTCCAGAACATAATTAATATGCCATGTGGCAAAAAAGAAGTGTGCCATGTGTCACAATGTCGAACCATCTTTAACATTCATAATGAATGATGGAGATCAATATTTTGAAAGAAAATCATTTTTATGTCCAAAAATCCTCATACTACCACATGGATGACAATCAATGACATTAGCATGACATCATAAGTACAATTATAAAGGAATTGCATAATAGTTGGAAACGAGTTATTTTGATTGAGTTGTAATCAGTTGCATTGTATATACGATGAATTGTAACTCATGCAACTTGTCCATTAACATTCACATCATATAAATACAATGAGTTGCAAGGCCAGTTATGAAACACCTTTTTTTTTCTTTTCTCATATTGTCATGATCCATTTAGAGTTTTACGTTTTGATTTGAAATATATTTTGAAATTTACATCATACATTCATAATTTAGAATTTGATAATCTTACATTGAAATATTTCATGATTCATTTTGGTTTTTTTCATGTCATGATTGTTTTGACATGACATTAAACTCTTGTTTGATTTTTGTATTTGATTTCAAGTTTCAGTTTCAAAGTAAAATTCTATTTTTATTGAAGCAATGGGAGAATTTTTTTTTAAATTAAAAAAAAAAAGATAAAAGACGAAAACAAAAAATACCTTTTGAATTTGGAAGGTTTAATTGATGGGCTATACTATATCTTTTGGATTTTGGAAGGTACATTGAAATTTTTGGCCCCAAAAAGGTATGAAAAATACACCACACAAAATTGTGTGGTTCTTTACATTAATTAAATGTTTGTTTTGATGAGTATTCGGTAGTTTTTCCTTTTGAAAAGATCTTTGGATCTTGGTTTGGACACTTAAATCCTTTTTGGTGGTTTTTCAAAGTGTAGGTTTGAGCCTAATTTTTCAAATTTTTCAATCATGTGGTTTGAATTTTAGCACATTTATTCAAATTCATATGATCATATGAAATCATCTTTTAACTTATGTTCTTTCATTTTTTATGCTTATTGGTAAATATTGGAAAACAATTAGTATAATATGTTAAATTTGAATGTTCAAACAAAAGGCTTATGGCTGAAATTGTTCTAATGAACATGAACATGTGTTCAAAAATCATTTTTCATGGTTTTGATTTCGAATTTTGTTACCAAAATGAAACTCACATAAACGCAATTGTTATTTTTAGCATTTAATTATTCACAACCCATTAAACCCTTCCCTACATAATAACCATGTACATGCATCTATTTTATTAATGGTATGATCTATTGTAGGACCTACCTACTTAAAGGACCATTTAAAAAAAATTATCAATGTGAAATATAAACATAAACTCATTTATTATTCTTACTACCTACCTACTAAACATATACATGCATCTACTAACTTTGTAGTCACTTATTGTCCTACCTACTTACCTAGAGCATAAAGGGCATTTTTTCTTGTAATTTGTGTGAAAAACCCAACCTATTCAATTGCCTTTATTAAGTCATCTTCACCATTCACATCAACAATGATCATTTTAATGAACCTTATTTCCAAAGCCAATCATTACGCCTTTCATTCTGTCACACCCACCTTTGACATACTCCACTTCAAACACTAATAGAAACTGGCCATTTTGCAATTGGTCCATGTGACTAATTTTTAGTTGCAAGCGACATTTCCAACTAAAGTCCTAATAGTTGAGTTAGACAAATCACATTGACACTAGTCGCAAACAACAACAAATTTTGGATGAAAAGAAAAAATTATTGAAATACACCTTCATCTTTGGATTGGTCATATATGTATTGTTGCTTGCAACTAGGATGAGACTTTTTTTGTGAACAATGGAAACAAGTTATGTGTTGCCACGTGTCCTAACTCTTCATAATTAAAACTATTTTATTATTATTTTGAAATAATCTAAGATGTATAATTTTTATGTTTGGATGGTTTAGATTGTGACACGTGGTGCAATAGAAATTTGCCACGTGGCATATTAATTGAATATGTCCAAATTAAATTTAAATCAATATTAAAATATGTAGGTTGAACTAGGTACCTACCTACCTATTTACCTATTTAGGGGAAATACTGATTTAGGTAGGTAGGTAGGTAGGTAGAAAAGTCATGAGGTAAGTTAGGGAAGTAGGTACTTAGGTGTAAATACATGAATATTTTTTATTTATTTTGGGTCTTGTCGTTTGTATTGGCTCATCCCAGATACCCATGTTTTTAAATATGAAAATGTAAGACAAAACATCTTGTTTATGTATTTTTTAAAATGAGAATGAAAACCAAAACATATGGCATAAACTTTTTGATTGCAAGTACTTCCCATATGTTTTGGATTTCATTTTCATTTTAAAATATATGTAATTAAATAAATAAGTGGAAACTAGCTAACTAATTAATTAACTAATAAAATTACTAACTCTTGAAAGAATAAAATATAATAAATATAATAATTAATTAACAACTAAATTATTTTTATTATTTATTTATGGTAATAATAAACAGCATATAATGATTACTCAATTAGTTATATTATTAATTATTATTGAACATAACTTAGTTCATTAGCTAAATAAATAATAGTATTTAATTTTAATTATGTATTAACTAGAAAGATATATCAAAAAATTTAATGAATGAATAATTGGCTAAAATTGAAATAAGTAGCTAATTATTAACAACCAATTAATTAATATTTCATAAAAATATTAATATAACAACTGAAATTTTCCGTAATTAATCATTATTAACTATAAATTTATAAATATTAAGTACTATTTTAATTTCATAATATGATGAAAATCTAGCCTAAGTTAACTATTTTATTAACATTATTCCCATTATTATTTTCATTTTAAAGTTAGTAATAACTATAAATTTAATTATCATTATACCTAGTTGGTAGCCAAGGTTAACAATTTTATTTTTATTATTCATATGATTAATTATCTCATTATAGCTATTTATGAACTATTATAATAAATATATTTTTCCATCCAAAATAACTTTTGCATTTTTATAAGAATTTAATATATTTCCACTCTGACTATTACAATTTTTATTATAAAATAATAAAACTGAGAATAAAATTATATATCAGTAATTGACTATAATAACTTGCTAATTAATACTTATAAACTTGAAATTTGAAATATAATAACTCAAAATTATATATCAATATTTCCCGATAGTTAATATAATATAATAATACTTCATAAATGATTTTTTTATAATAATAATACTGTAATTTGTAGGTAGCCTAGGTTAGCTATGTATTATTATTATATATTATTATGTCACTTGTTAGAGCTACTACGATTTATTATTAAAATGTTTTTAAAAAATTCAGTAAAAAAAAATTTAAAATTTAAATAAGTACATTAGTCATTTGAAAATAATTTAATAATGATATATTAATATATTAGAATTTAAAAAATTATTTCAGTAATTATATAATTATTTTTCCTATCGTTCTAATGCCATCATCATTCTGATGATTATGTAAAATATTATTTTTAAAATTGTAATCAAAGATAATTTTGAAATTTAATGTTTTATTACATGTAACTAATATAAATACATAATATAGTATTAATATAAATAATAATAAATGAAAATTTTTATAATTTTAAAATGGTTTGGATAAACTTGTAATATGAGCACAATACACTTAATAAATATGTTACATAATGTTTTTTAATATACTCAAAATATACACTAATTGTTATAACCATAATATCGAGGCCATTTATGTTAATAATATTATTTGAATACACATGTAATATGGTTGTTCATATACATCTAAAATATACATTTATAAATTTTAATACACCCAACTATATTCCTTAGAATTCACAAAATACATTTTTGTGTACTCATAGGGTTGCAACTAAATTTGTCACGTTTGGAACTAATAGGACATAAATTGTTCTTCTTGCAATTAAATGTTTTTCACATGGAAGGATGAACATCAAAATACTCAAAAATTAGTTACAGTGTAGTCGCAAATATGACCAACACATGAAATAGTTGCAAAAATGTTCAAATGTAGTTGCAAATAATTAATAGTCTCATGTAGTCACAAATGTAGTGGTTACATTTTGACCAATTTCTACTAGTGAAAAATTCAATAAAGGTTTGCATGAATCTCTCCCTAACTTTATAATTTGGAAAAGATATAATGCCTGAAATCAAGCCTTTCATTTTCTTTTGCTAATGTACCAGCCTTGTCATGCAACATTTATCATCCCATCCATGTTCAAGTGAACTTTTTCTTTATCTATAATGATTTCTAAGAGGAAAAGGTCCAATTGAACAACTTGCTTATTTGTTTCATGTGCATATCCTAAGATCCAATCATAGGGAAAGGATAAAAGAATTCAACAATTTTGAAATATAAAGTTTGCATTAGAGTTGGGTGGGTATCAACTTTTGAAAACACCAACTTGGTATTAATATTGAATTTCTTAAAGAAATTTCATACTAGCTTAATACTAACCAACATTACATCTGTTAATTTTTTCATATTAACCTAGTCATGATATCATAATTAAAGGATTTTTGGCTAATATGAATCAAATGTATATTTAACATTGAAACAAATATAACCGTAATATGAATTTTGTGTTATCTCGTGTTCCCTTAATAAACAAGTACTAATCGTTCCAAAAATTGTTATTAGACCTTGTATTGAAGTTTGGCAAAACTTGATACTACAACTATTGGAGCTCGCTTGCTACATATTCTTTGCAATAGGATTAGGGTTTGGTGTTCACGTTGTTGTGTTGAGATTTTTGGAATCATGATCAAATTTTGTTTGTTCTCAAGATGATTTGCCAACCTTAAAAGGGTGATGGATCCAACTTGTCCAAGCAATGATGCATCATGAAACACATTTCAGGTTTTATGACTAGTTTTTTAAATGACTATTGTGTTTTTCGACTATGTTTAGAATTGTTTGGTCATAAAAATTACTATGTAGTTTCAAAGGACATCAAAATGCCATGTGGCATCATGGTTTTGCAACTATAGTCAATATGACAACTTGTTCAATTTTTGGGTAAATATATTATTATTTTTGAATTTATATTAATATATTTGAATGATTTAATATTCTGAATTCAAAATATCATTTACTTTTGTGGGTAATAGTAATGAATGACAACTCAATTTCAAATATGATGATGTGGCATGCAATGTGTTAACAAGGTGTTATAATTACTAATGAACTTCATGATTTGTGATGCTAATTTTAATAAAATTACATTTATTGATTGGTCACAAATGTTCATAATGCTAAAACATTATGTTTTTAATGACTTGTCCTATGCAATTACAATGTTTAATGTACCATTAAAAAAATGATTTAAAATGTTTTGAACAATTAGTAATCAACTTAATGGTTCATGACATTAATTTTAGTAAAGTTACATTTATTCATTGGTCACAAAGGCCTAGGTTAAATTAGGTTACATTGGTAGGTAGTAGGTAGGTAGACTTATGTCAACCTAAGGTGGTTTATTTGAATTTGAAGCGAAACAAAATGATTTTTATAATTTGTGTTTAATAGACTTCGTATTAAAAAAATGGGGTAGTGTAATGGATGAAAACATGAACTTCAAAATGGAGGTGAGGGGTTCAAATCCTTGTTTTTGCAACTTAAGATACCTAGGCCACTTAGCGTAGGTTATATAGGTAGCTTAGTCCAAACTACCTAGGTTGGGAGGTTAAGGTTTATTTTTAACCTAGGCCATCTAGCTTAAATTAAGTAGCCTAGGCTAACCAAATTAGGCTAGGTTGACTTTTGGTTAAGCTAGCTAGGTTATGTGAGGTTCACCTTTGGTTAAGCTAATCATTTAGGTTATTTAAATTTAGGCTCGGTTGATTTTGATTCATGTGTGATCATTCATAATTGAACATGCGTTCATAGATTTTTGACACACATGCTTAACAACTCAATAGTCAATAGTCGCGAATATCCTTTCTAACTAATACATAATCATGAAGCCTAGTTGCAAAACCCAAAATGTGTTATAATGAAAGTAAATATTTGAAGGCATCGATACAACTTTTAACACATCGATGAAAGTATAAAACTTGGGAGCTAGATTGAAACCTATAATCATATATTTGAAGTTCACATTGATAGCATATTTTTGGAACAAAAAATAAAATGTAATCTGGCCTAGTCTAAAGGTCGAAAGTCGTCAAGAAACACAATTGGTTGGCTATTAATGATAATAGAAAAACATTGGCCACCTAGTTTGCAAAAGCAAATGGGTGGAAGTAAAAACAGATCCAATGGCTTCCAAAACATCATATTAATAGTGTAAGATGATTTGGTGCTAAAAAAATGCACTTTTTGCATGATAATTGGGTACAATTGATTAGGATTCAACAAACTAATGGATGCAAAAACACACTTTAATGCTAGCATCCTAGTTGTGTTGTCCACCTAGAACACACGTCTTCCATCAATTGTGACATTTGTGGAAAGTCCACAACTAATGAAATTGTTGTCCACATGTGTGTAAGGTGGTGCACTAGTAGTCTATGTTGACACTACTCTTTCTACTATTATAACATACACCAATAATAATAATAACAACAATAGTTGTTTTCCAATTTTCCTTCATCACACTCTTCTACCCATTGAACCTAGTGAAGAAGACGTAAGAACTATTGTTCATTAGTAGCCGTATCTCAATCTTTCTTCTGCAACAACACCCACTTATTTGTGCATCTCACTTCTACAGCAAGATAATACTCTTCCTATGCACATACAAGCAACATAATTTATTTTCCAACCACACGGTAAGCTTGTCAATTGATGTCGATTGCCTTCATGGATGAAGCAATATCATATTCAATTAATAAATGATTCTCATCCTCATCCATGAGGAGTTTGTTTTGATTTTGTAATTTGACCTTTAAGTTTATTGTCTTTTTGGACCTTTTTTGTTTTTTTCCCCCGTAGAAAGCATGGGATTTAGCCTTGGGGTTTTTTGTTCAATGAGATTGTCCGTGTTCTAGCTATGGACTAATGTTTTCACACCATGATATGGTTCATCGTAAGAAACAATCCCAATTATATCAAGTTAATTGTTCGTTCGGTGAACAATGGCCTTTTGATTTTGGTCTTGCCCCTTTTCCTTTGTGGTTAGCTTGGGCTTGGGTTTTGTCTTTAGACCCCCTTCGAGCTTTCCATTTGGTTTTTTTTTGTCCCCTTGTATGTCCACATCCTTTTAGTCTTCAAGCGCGAGGTACAAATGTCAATTTGGCTTCCCCTTCACTATTCGGCCCATGACCTTTCTAATGTGGCTACATGGCATTTTTTAATGTTATTCCCAAAGTGATGTCTTCATTTCCCCCCTCGTGGTGGTGCATCTAATTATAATGAGACTAGGGCGTGCCTACGACAATTTTTAACAAATGATTGGGAGGAAATTTGTTTAATGGGCACAAGCTCTAGTAATTAACCTTAAACCCCCTTGGTAGACACCCCTTTTCAAAACACCCATTTAGTTTTGGTGTCGCCCTCAGCACGTCATTTTGAATATAGTGTTGCGTTACATCATGTCGTAGAATATCACCATGTTGCCATGGTTCTTGCCCCCTCCCCCTAACCCCAACTTCATTTAAAACCATCAATACTTTGCAAGCGCTTCTCTTAAAGGTAGACAATTATCTTATGTTGGTTAAACACCATGGATGTTAAAAGACAATAGTATCATCACTCAATCGTAATTACCATTAGATGGAAAAATAATCACATGTGAATTATGGAATGAAAGTGGTTTTTGATGGTAATACCATGAAAATAATGAATTTGCTTCCTAAGGCAAAATAATCAAAATTTATTTTCGGAATTATTTTTAATAACATTAGGTACTATAAATAATATCGTAATTGAGTTTCCTTATAAAGGCATCCTAATAATTATTTAATTACTAGTTGTAAATATCTTATTTATCATCTTTTATTTACTATGGGGTGAAGCCATCTAAATTAATTAATCCAAGTGGACTAAGGATGGATGGATTTCCTTGAATTCGGATGTGTGAAAGGGATTAGGATATGAAGATCTAGGAAGATAACGATTCAACCTTTGTGTGGTGAACATTTGTAATTTATTTCTTGGGAGGAGTGTTTAGGATTTCAATTAGAAAACTAGATCATTAGTTTTCATTATTCATGAAGCATTAGACATTAGATAATTATGAGGATGCTTGCATGTGACACTCTTGTGTGAAAGAAGGAAAAAAAACATGAGAGAAAATTGTATAAATCCTTATTGAATGGAGAATGGTTAAAGGTTGTATGGATTCAAATGTTTTTTTTAATGTGTGTTCTATTTAGAATGTGATAAAGGAAGGGAAAATAGTTCATATTAAGTTTATATAAAGTTTTTTTATTCCTATGTATTAATTATTTTTCTTTTATAAAGTTAGGATATTATCTACTTTCTGTTCTAATTTTGGAATAGAAAATGCATTCCATTACAACACAATAGTTGCCACTAGAAGGCAACTGTAAGGAGGTAGCTGTTGGATTTAAGGTTTACCAAGGGCAAAAAGTTGTTGGAGATGGTAGGCAATAATTGCAAAGGTTTCTAGATGTTATAGATTGTAAACAACATCTATAAAAGGTTTATAGATGGTAGGCAATAGCTACAAAGGGTCTACAAGTGCTATAGACAATAGGTAACAATTACAAAAGGTATGTAGGTGTTACAAATGGTAGGCAACATCTATAAAATGTTTATAAACAGTAGGCAGTAGTTACATGAGGCATTTTGGTTGTTATTTCAAGGGTGTAAAAAGGCTAATTTCATAATAAGGGTACCTCTTTTTAGATAAAAAATTAATCGAATTTTTTATTATTATCTCCCAAATAGGGAATCTAAATGGAATAAATTTAAGTGAAAAATATTGGATAATTCAAATTATGATAATTTGCATGGTGATGGCGATTTTTTACATGCATATGTAATTATGCATAAGTATTTTGGTAAAAGATTAAAATGCAAAAAATCAGTACATAAGTTTATATATATAAATTAACATTTTTTTTCCATGTAAAATTTTTGCACATTTTGTCGACACTTTAGGCCACAAATTCTAAGCTTAGTGAATGCAAAAAATCAACTAAATGGCCAAAAAAAAAATTCATTTTCCTTGTTGCCTTTTCATAATGGATTTTCTAACCTTTCAAATTTTTATATCATATATTATTTGATTAAATGCATTATATGAACATTGCCAAACATAGATACATGCATTACTCATCAATGAGAAAAGATTGAAATCCGTTGCATTGTTTAATACATTCTTTTTGATTCCTTTAAAATGAAAATTATAGTTAAAACAAAGACTCAAAAGGACATTTATATTAAATCCAATCTATTATTGGATTTTTAAATTAGATTAACATGACATCATTCAAATTATAGCCATATATCAATCGATTATAATTATGAAATAATAAATGTAGTAAAAATCCAAACTAATCCTTTGTAGTTTTTTATCATTGGATTGTCCTTTTGGGTACCTTGATTGTGAATATGCACAAAAACGGTAGCTACAACATGAGAATAGTTGTTACAGGATGGTGGGTGTTACAAGATGGTGGGTGTTACAACTTCACCCCCATATTTGTTCTATTGTTGCCATAATTTTTATTAAATTTCCAACCCAACTTGGATTTGGAGTTATTTGTAATTTTTTTTATGTTAACCTTCATTCGGTCATTGCATCTTTCTACTGGTGGTCGTTTAAGTATGGTTTTTGAACACTTGTGAAACCTCTATGACCTTGAGGATTTAACTAGCAACTTCCTACAACTTTTCTAGGTGTGTTTTCACATCACTACGAGTCATATCCTAAGGTCTATTGTTCAAGTTTTTGGTGTTGTTAGGATTTTGGCTTTGGTTATGCCCTTTAGAAACATTCGACAAATTGTGGTGGGTGAAGCCCTATACTGACCGGTGAGGATAACCTTATGCATGCAATTTCGTGATGTGTTTTTTGTTCATTTGTTGCTTCATCAATTTGGCGTAATAATCAAGGGGGGGTGTAAGGCAGTGGTTCATGGCATTCAAATTTTTTAAACATCCATCCCAATTGGGTGATACTACAAATGGATGTCACAATGCCTTCAACTCCATCTCTAGGAGAGTTATCTTTCAAAAACTTTGTGCAATAGAGGGTAATTATTTGTAACTAGGATGTGACTTTTTTGGTGAACAACGACAACAACTTATGTGTTGCCACTTGTACCAACTTTTTAATAATTAAAAATATTTTTATTATAATCTTGAAATAATCTAAGACGTTTAATTTTTATGTTTGGATGGTTTTAGATTATACATGTGGTGCAATAGGAGTTTTCCATGTGACATATTAATTAAATTTGTCCAAAATAAATTTAAATCAACATTTAAATGTGTAGGTCAAACTAGGTACCTACCTACCTACTTACCCATCTCGGCCAAAACACGTATTTAAATAGGACCTATTTACCTACCTAGGCCAAATACCTACTTAGGTCTATAGGTAGGTAGGTAGGTAGGTAGGTAGTTAGGTGTAATTACATGAATATTTATATTTTATGTTGGGTGAGGCCTTTTTGGTTTGCTAATCCCAGATGCCCATGTTTTTAAATATGAAAATGTAGCACAAAACACATTTATTATATATTTTTCATGATGAAAATGAAAGCAAAAACATATGGGATAAACTTTTTAATTGCAAATTACTTGTGCAACTAACAATATTATCCCATATGTTATGGATTTCATTTTCACTTTGAAAAGTATCTAATAAAATAGGTAAGTGATTAATTAACTAGCTACTTAATAAACTAACTAATTGACTAAAAAGATCACTAATAAATAAATAAATAAATAAATA
>Ga0116228_10001676_pt1 | contig 18540 bp, 14 predicted proteins | sample S1TSphfallax_2_FD_89694 | JGI IMG/M metagenome (GOLD analysis project Ga0116228, IMG submission 89694) | Host-associated microbial communities from peat moss isolated from Minnesota, USA - S1T2_Fc - Sphagnum fallax MG | ecosystem: Host-associated > Plants > Peat moss > Unclassified | place... | reverse complement strand
TTCACCCCATTCAATCTTCTTCTTCAAGGCATGTGACCTACCTTTCAAGACAATTGTAACTTGGTATTTGATGTACTTATGAGCAAGAAGGTGGTTCAAGTACTCAAATTGTTAATCTAACGCTTCTTTTTAATTGCTTCCATTTCTTCAGCTACTTGCTTTCACATGTTGCCAATTGCAAGATTGAACTTCAAGGCATAACCTTGAACGTTTGTTAACTACGTGGTCTTACCCCCACTAGATGGTCTCCCATATGAATTACACTGAACAACAAGTACAACATCCTTACCTTCACCAACTAAATCAATCCCTAGCTTTTTCATTTTTTTGTCTATAGCTTGACACCTAGCTCTTTGTTTGCTTGTTTTGTTATGTTCCCTTAATGACATAACCTCACTGTCTAGTTGGAAAAATAAATTTTCAAAAAACAAAACTAACGAAACCATTTTTCTTTACTAACTAGCTTTTTGGGTCTTGAGGGGTAGGAGGTCTACTTGTTGTAGGTGATTCTTTAAGGTTTCATGGCAAAGGCATGGTTGTCCAAGCCATGTTATAGGCATTTGTGGTTGGCTTAGAGGTCATGAAAACCATCCAATAGGCAATTGAGGAATGGTAGCAAATTATGTTAATGATGTTGTGGGGACACTAAACCATCTTGGTGGTAGTTGTGTGGTAATGACAATGGGTGTCCACCATTTGATTTGTTGGCACTTTGGACACTTCAATCCCCACCACAATAACAACACTTAAACCTAATGCATAGATAGCCTTAAACAACTTATAATATCCATGTTTTCATGACATTCAAATAGATTTAACAAAACAACCATCTAGGGTTTGTTCACTAGTATGGTTCCATTAGGTTTTAGGGATCAAATCATCAAACCATCAACTTTGCCAAATGAATGTTTACATATTGACTTATATGTAGAATAAACTTAATACAATGTGACAACTACTTATACCTAAAGTTGATTGTTGAATTAGTGTCTTGCAAGAAACATAATCTTTGATTCTAATACAAAATTGTATGGTTCCATGTTTTGGATCAAACCTGGTATGATAAATTGGTGTTGATATGTTATCTAATAGAGACAAAGCTTTATCAAATAGTGCCATTAAATGTAAGGCAAAAACCAATGTACAATACATTAAAAGTAAAACAACAAAACAACAAAAATAATAAGACATATTATTACACCAAGAGACTTTTTAAAATTATGGATTATTGCATGAAATTTGGAAGATTATAAGACCTAATGTATTCTCTAATATTGAATCAAACATGTTCTATCATTAACTTCCTAAAGATCTTTTTTCAAAATTTCAAAGGATTTATTGGCAAAATAAGAAAACAAAGTTACCAACAAAAAAACATGAATATGACCACATGAACACCTATTTTTGCAATTTTTCCTTCTTGACATCACTACTATTAGGCAACTTTTCCTTTAATTTGTTTTCAATATCCTCTTCGCCAAAATGCCTGTCAAACTTTAAAGAATTATCTGACAGCTTTGAACCCTAGCACTCCTTGCTAGAAATTAAGTTTAAGTTCTTTACAAAATTACAAAAGAGCTTGTGGAGGTCTTTTTATGGTCAAAGATTCACTTGTAAATTGATTAGATGCCCCACGTGTAATTTTCATCCAAGCTTCAAATTTATTGGATTTCATTCTATGGAGGTGTTTAAATCTGTACATATATATGTTTATTAATAATAAGTTAAATCAAAGGTTAGGATTATGTTTTTGGAATCTTATCAAACATACCACATAAAGCCATTTGGAATGTCTAAATTAAATTTTACTAAACTATAATTTGAATGCCACATCTTTATGTCCAACTAATTACATGTGGTCTTAAGTTTAGTCATCTTTTCTTATGTATGTGGCACTATAATTGCTAGTTGTGACTAAATTTAATCATCAAATTTAGACTATCAAATTTGCCAATAATAAAATAATATGAATTGTGTTTTGGAAGTATTTTATTTTATTTACCTATTATTAATCAAATGGTTCATAACAAATCTAGAAACTAACAATTAAATATAAAAACATTTTTGCACTTTAACATTTTGTCACTATAACCTATATAACAAGTAATGGTTTCATTTGGCGGATTTCGGTGCAATGGAATGTTGTATCAAATTGCAACTATAAAGGTAGCCTCTATTGGGTTAATGTAAAAAATATTCTCAATCAAATTGCAAGCAATGGAAATTATGTAGAAGACACTTGCCTCATTTAGGACTAAGTAGGGAATCTAATTTTGCTTCATTTTTGGTGATAGTGCATCCTTGCAACTCTTCATATGTTACTCCAAATTCAATTTCCTATGAAGTGTCTTCCATAACCTCTTTATCAACTTCAGTTGTATATGACATTGCACTAGGTACAAAACACCCCTTCTACCACATCACAATCTTTTCCCACACACCATTTTTAGCTTCCATGAAAATTTGACTTTGCCATTTTAGAAAATCACTACAACCTTTACAACTTTCACAATGAAAAATGTGGTCTTCCATACACCTTTTTATTCCTCTCTTAATTTTTGTAATAGCTTGCAGTTGAAAGCTTTTCCATTGTTCATTATCTTTTATCACATTTAAATTGAAGTAACATCATTTCACTTCAAGCACCTCTTCTTACATCAATGTTGTCACATACCTAATGAATGAACAAAATTTAGTTGTGAATGGTTAAGTTGTAGGTAGCATAAAATTATTCGGTGTAAAAATATGACAATTCTAAACCCACACCCATCTTTGGGGTGAAAGCACTAAGGGTGAACCACTTTACACCCAAAAAATGTATAACAAATATAAATGGTACATGATATAAGTTGAAATTGTGATGACATTTGGGAAAAGCATGGGAAAATAAAACAAAGAATTACCTTGTGGGTGAAAGCACTCTATAGTCCCTTTTGGGGTGTCACATTATGCTACTTTCCCAAGGGTGTGCATGTTTGAGTGTATTTCATTTCAAGTTTTTGAGAGAATTTCACAATATTTTTGCATATTATGTTAGAATATAACCTAGGCAATATATTAAAACAAAAACTATTTCATTTCATTTTATAATGTGTGAGATTGGAATATATTTGTGAAAACAATTGTAATGTACATTTGTGCTCAAAAACACAAATATACTCCAAAAATAATTTAAATGGTTTTTAATCCTTATGAAAGTTGAAAGTATATTGAACCATGCCATTTCACATACTTTGGACCATGTTTGGATACCATGTGATTAATATGCAAATTTATATCTCAAAAAATGAGTTTTTTCAACAAAGATGTGATAAATGTGTGGTAAGTTGAAAATTTGATAAGTAATCACATTCACATGGAAGATGACAAGCACAACTAGATGGGCCATTAAGAAATTCCATTAAAATTCATTATTTTAATGACTAATGAAACTTTAAAAGTATGTAGTCAAAACGAGACAATGGCTTTATTATACCAATGTATACTATAAATATACCCATGGAGATACTTTAATGTAGATAATAAATTTTTTAATTATTTTAAAATAATATTACATAACATTAGTTTTGTAAAAGTAATAATTGTAGGGCCCAAAAACCAAAATTGATAACCAAAATTAAATGTAGCATACTTTTGGAATAGTTATATTATATATATTATAATACTAAACCCCAAAAGTGCCCTAAAGGGGTTCATCACAATGTGCTTTCACCCTTGCAACATAAATGGAAAATGGCCATCAAATAGGGGTTGGTATATTGAATTGAAAAATGTTTAATTATATGAATTTCTTTGAATTTGTTACAATTATATTGTAAAACCACGTGTTTTAAGTAGGTTCAACTGTATAAATTCATCAAAATCAAGTAGATGTCACAACTACAAAGTACATTAAAATTCAACCACAAATAAATTAAATATTGGATCTATTTTATTTTTAAATCAATGGCATGCTAAATATACTAATGGACTTTGAAATTTTTCATAGTAGAATCAAAACATATTTAATGTTTAATGTAAAAGTAAGAATGAAATGCAATATTAACTTGTTGGTTTCATTCATACTTGTTACCTATAATATAAGAAAATTGGAAAAAACAACTACCATTTGTAATTATTTTTTAGTGGCAAAAGACATTTGCTATTAAAAATTGTCTAGTTGCATTAAACAAGTTGCATCAAACACTAGTTGCAAGTGTGGATGAAATCAATGGTCAACAAATATTTCACCATCCGTATACTATTATATGCCATCTATATATTACCATAAAAATCAGCAACTTCCATACATGTGGAAATTGAAAAAGGTTTTTTTTAATTGTTTTAAAAATAGATGATGGATCCTTGTCGTCTAATTTAAATGGTTTTAGGTTGTGACACATGGCATAATACCAATATGCCATGTGGCATTTTTGGATTTTGGTCAAAATGAATTAAAAATCAATTTTTGAGTATAGAGGTAAAGGAAGTATCTTATATATAAATTCACGTAGTGCGTCCGTCCATCCGACCCGTCACTTTTTGCGTGGTAACCGGACCAGAACCGGAACCGCTACTGCAGTTCGTTCCGGAAATCTCCTGTTCCTAGAGTTTTCAGGATGTGGGATCTCAATTTTGGGACCTGGATTTCACACAGGGGGCTTCACAGTGGCCTTCGGCCACGGGCACCCACTAGTATAATATAATGTTTAACCTTTGGGGTTAAACTTTTAAAGGGTTTAGCTCCTTTGGTTCATCCCAATTAACACGTGTTTTTTTATGTGCAAGTGTAGGACAAAGCCTTTTCCTTACATAATTTTCGAAATGGAAATGCAAGACAAAACATATGGGATAAAAATTGAAGTTGCAACTAAAAAGATTATTTCATATCTTTTGCAAATTATATAACTAAATAGATAAATAATTAACTAACTATTTAAATAACTAAAAACAACTTAGCTATACATTATTAATTCATAGTTCATAAATTAAAAAATAAATGACAAAAATAATAATTAATTAACCAAACTATTACATATAAATTTTCATTAATAATTTTTAATTGAAAAAAATAATAATATCAGCCAATTAATAATCAATATCTAAATAATAACTAACTAGCTTATTGATTATAAGTCATTAAATAATACCTCATAGTTTAATTATAAATTATAAATTAATTATTAGATTATAAAATTAATTATAAAATCTAGTTACATAATCAATTTTATTAAATAATAAAATAATCAATATCTATGTAATAAATAATCTAAAAAATTATTAATTATAAGTTCCTTTTTCCATCAATAGAAATAAATAAAAAAACTAAAAATTTAATTGATTAATTATGAAATTAAAATTTTATTAGTTATAAATTTTCGTTACTAATTTTAAATAATCATTTAAATAAATTAAATTAATTAATAATTAAATAATAAATAAAATTTAGTTGTAATTTAACTTATGATTATATTATGATTATTATGATTATTATAAAATTATCTAATTAGTAATTACTAACTAAATAATGCATTAGTTATAAATTATTGATGAATAATTCATAAATAAATAAATAAATAACTACAATATTATTACATTGATTTTTAGTTAATTGAATCATAATTAACTGATTAATTAATTATAAATAAATGATCAATAGTTCATATAGAAAAATAAATAAATAACTAATATATTGAATAATTATGAAATATTAATTATAAATACTAAGTATGAACTATTAGTTATCAATTAATTAAAAATAAGTGTTAGTAATTAATCATCCATTAATTAATAAATGGGTAATAATTTACGTTAGGTAGGTAATTAACCTAGGCTAGATAGGTAGGTAAACAAGCATATATAGGTAGGTAGGAGTTATTTTGCCTAAATACAAACTAAATACAACTTTATAAATACCCCCATTATATCGTCAATATAATTTAGCAAAAGTACACATACCTTTCAAAAGTTTCCTAATACACTTATGTATAGCAACTAGGGGCTATCTTGACACCTGAGAGGTACAACTAAATTTTGGTTCCATTTTTAATTAATGGGACATATGGACATGATCATGGATGAAAATAATCTTAGAATGTAGGATGAAGAAGTCATTAGTTGCAAATGTAATTGTAGCATAATTGCAAAAATGGTCAAAGATGTTAAACAATTGTAAAACCAATAAGAGCTAGTTGCAAACGACAATTAATTGCACATAGTTACAAATGCATTGGTTGCATTTTGGGGGATTTCTTATAGTGTTACTTTTATTGCACTAATGTTTTCCAAATTGTATATTCAACTCATAAAATTCAATGGAAGCATGGAGGCTTCCATAATGGGACTTTTTAAAAAATTGAACCTATTTTCTTATATTTATGTTGAAAATTTTCCATATTTAAAATTTGGATTTGAACAAACATATTTTTTGGTCCACTTTACCATGTTTGGACCCATCCTTCAAGGCTACCTTAAACACAAGCAAAAAACTTTAAAATTTGCACAACAACAATTTGGAACTCAACGTTCATTTTGAGTCAAATTCAATCTTGATCCAATGATTAGATGAAAAGGACTAGATAAAATCAATGTACATAGAGTATATAATTTACTTTTTTTTAACAACCATAAGGACTCATGTTTGTGGTTCATGAAACATTACCAAATTTTTAAAAACTAAAAAAATAATGCAAGGACCACCTATAAAATTTCTTTTTCTTTCATATTGTAGTGTGTTTTTTTTAAAAAGAAAACATTATTATGCATTTATTGTCATAAAAATGTAAAAAACACATTTTTTGAATGGATTTTCAACTAAAAACTCTAAAACTCTAAAATGCTTTTAAATTTAATTGATGTATATCAATGTCATTCACCACAAAAAAGAAATCAACAAAACATTCTACCCACAACCCTAGTTTTGAAATATATGTGTGATTTTTCATACTATGTGACATGTATTATTTTGTCACATACATACTCCATATGTTTGAGTTCTTCTAGTTTTGTTGTTTTTAAAGAGAATTGATTACTTTAAATCTAAAGTTGATCAAATATACTTTAAACAAACAAAAACAATCCAATATCATGTGATCTCCATAAATTATCAAAAACCCTAAGTGTAAAAATATTATATTTGTGTCAACAATTTTTTTGGGGGGTTAGTGTGTTTATGCTCTTTAATGCTAACATTTAGCCATGAAGGGGCAAAAATTGGACTTGTAAACACTAGATCAAAAGAAATGAGAATTGGTAGGGAATTAATTATTTTAACCTTTAACCTTGTTGAACTAATGTTTTCCATAACACATCTATCTAAATGCTTTATGTTTTCACATGCAAACATTGTGGGTTTTAAAAGAGAATTTCCAAGATGCCACAAGTTGAAATGGCATTAATTGTTATATGAAGTTGAAAATTTTGAGGCAAATTAGCAAGGTTTACAAAGCTATGTGACGCGCTCCCAAGTTCCTTATTAGACCCACTTGAGGGTCTAAGTATGTGAAATTACGGAAAGATGGAACTTGAGGGCCACTCCCGACTTCCAGCACTAAAGGGGTAAGAAGGGCGTGCTAGAAGTCTCGGGATTAGACTACGAAGAGGGACAATTATGTTGTTACACGAACCTGCATCCGAAAACCAACCCCAAGTTGGTTAGAACTCATTTTGCATCCATTTGGTGTTGGGACAAGCCACAGGCGACCTTGGACTCACTTGACTCACCATGGCCCAGACTCAGGGGAAGCCACCACCTTCCCCCATATAGTATTCTCTGCGTTACTCCACGGGAGCCACATCCAAATGGCACTTTTTCCCGGGACTTCCAAGGAGGAGTCCCGAAACTGTCCCAAGTTAAACTCCCAGGACTTTGGACACTCATATCTCCTAGCTCCGACCTTTGATTGGAGTGAGGTCTAAACCAAAGTTGTAGCTCTCCTCGAGAGCATTCCAAAGTCCCATCGCACTCCTTCTGCAGACGTCGGGAAGAGGTTGATTCCCGACTTTTAGTGGTCGGGAGTCAAATTGTCAATTTGACTCTCGGCCCTTCTTTTGCCCATAACTTGAACTGCATATGTCCAAATGGCTCATGCGAGGCCATTTTGGACATGTACACTTCAAGACCTTTCCAAGGGTATAAAGAACACCTCAAGGCAAGTTATTTTTCCCTCTGCTGTTGAGCTCTAAAATTGCGGGAGTCCCGGAGGACTCCAAGTTCCCACTTTTGGGAGTGTGAGTCTCATCTTCACACTTTGCCTAAAGTGGGGTTATGACACTATGAGTGCCCATTTTTATGTTGCCATGGAGAAAGGAAAATTTTGGTCGAAACACAATAAAGAAACATTTGTGACAAAATGGCAAAGATCTTTATTTCACATGGCCAATGGTGGTATGTATTAAATACCTTGAAAATCTTGGTTCACATATCCATGGACTATATACAATAATAACAATTGATTCTAAGAAGCATACCAACAAGATTTTGTTACATTTCAAGGAGTTTATTTAGCAAAAGTGGCTTGTAATAATCATGATTTTTTTCATGACTTACTAGGTTTGGTTTTGAGCATTGAATTAAGGGTTGTAGCATATATTTGAGCTTGAAGTTGCACAAGATAATTTGCTAGCAAATCCATGTATACCTAGGGAATTGGGATGGTGTTCAGTAAATTGAAATTGTCATTAATTGACTAAAATTGTGCAAATGAAAATGGCTAATTATTTATAAAATTTGACAAGTCAAGGTTGATTTGTTTAGGTTTGAGTTTTATGATTCATTGTGTAGCAACACATCAATGTAGGCAACATGGGAATTGGGATGGTTTTCAATAAGCCAAAATTGTTTAAACCTAATAACAATTCTGTAAAGCAGGTATAATTTGGTATTCATGAAATTTTTAGATCACGTTTTGACTACCAATAATTAATAGTAGAAGGAATAGTTGTAGACAATCCAAAAGATTATGCAAAATTGCCACTAGGAGCTTAGGAGGCACACAAATGCATATCATGGTTGATCCACCTACATTTGACCCACAAGTTCAAATCCAGAAGATGGTGGTTAAGGCCTTTGCCAAGTTTGATGGATTGCAAAATGACCCTCTAGACCAAAACCCATTTGATGGTCCACCTTTGGATAATAACATAGCTCCAATGGATGCCTCGCATAATGAAACCCAAACTGAGGTGCTCATGGAAACATTGTTTGCAAAAGCAACAACCCCATTTTATGAGGGGTTTCAAACAGTGCATTGTCAATGTTGAAATGTTAATGTTGTTAAACTTAAGCATAGTGCATGGCATTGCAAATACTTTCATGGATGAATTATTTGCATTATTGTGAAAGGAGTTATTGCCAAACGATAACAAGATGCTAGCCACAACTTACAAGGTTCATAAATTGATTAAATCCCTTGGTTTAACATATAGTTCCATTCATGCATGTACAAAAATTTGTGTGTTATTTTAGAAAACCTTGAAACATGCTCATGTGTGTCCAAAATGTAATACAATGCGAATGGTTTTAAAGTTGTTCCAAGGAAAGCATTTCACCACTTCCCATTAATTTCATGACTAATACCCATGTATATATGCAAATCTTTGGTTGAATTATTGACATTGCACAAAAAAGGTGCTAGTTCAAATGTTTTGATTCGATGTGTACCAAATTCTTTAGCTTAGAAGCACATCAATGGAAAATGGTCAATTTTTGCTACTAACACCCACAACATTAGGTTGGGGTTGGCACTTGATGAGTTTAATCCTTTTGGAGACTTGAATTCATGCCATTTTACATGGCCTATGGTTTTGCTAAATTACAATTTGCCTCCATGGTTGGTAATTAAGAAATATGTTTTAATATTGGCCCTAATTATTACCAATAAAGAGTCATGTACTTCAACTGATGTGGATGCATATTTTTAGCCCTTAATTGAAAAGTTGCATGTTTTATGGAAAGGGATAAAATAATTTGATGTCCAATGGGGAGGACAATTCAATCTAAGAGCCATGTGCATCTAGAACATCCATGACTTTCTAGCGTGCGATTTATTTGTAGGTTGTGTGACCAAGGGGCATGTGGCATTCCCACCTTGTGGTTTAACAATAGAATCCAAGTCATCAAAGAAGTAGCCACATGTTGCATCACAAACTTCATTGACCACGATTTGGTAAAATAGTCATGTGAAATCTATTTTTCATAGGTTTGTATGGAATAGAAGTGGATGTTATTCATCTATTTATATTTTTTGAACATCAATATCATGCGCATTATTCAAACACAAATGTCATATGTTGATTCTATTGTTTAGACACAAATGTTGTATGTCTATTCATGAAAGTTTAACACACAACTTCCATGTTTAAACATTATTTAACACACAAAGGTCATGCACATGACTTTCGTGTTAAAATAATGCACAACATTCATGTTTAAACAATACAAACCCATGAAACATGTAAATTTGTGATTTGATGGTAATGGGTGCAAATGAGATACAATGAACCAACATGACTACTTACAAAAATGACAACATGTCTTTTTTCCCCAATTTGTTTTTCATATGAATGAATTTTGGAACAATTGTTTTTTGCAATTTGTTAGAATAAATGCTTAAAGTTATCTTAGTACATGACATTTTTTTTGTTTATCATTTTTTAAGAAATATGAATTTTGGAAAGTGTCTTGATTCTTTGTAAATTTAGTGTTATGTTTATAAAAATAATAACAATTTCAAATCATAACCAAAAATACATTTTTACGTGAGGCACAGCAAAAATTTGCTGAAGTTTTGGTGTTATATATTTGGAAGGGGTACAAGGCCCTTTCCACTTGTGAAAATATTTGGTTTTAGAGGTTGGTTTTATGGCAATGTCTACATGTTGTCTTTCCTTTTCACCTTACATTGGTGGAATAAATGTTTCCTACAATGGTCACCAAAACCATGGAATTGCATGTGTTGCCATGTACATCTTGCTAAGGTAATAATCATGTCTATTAGTTTTGATCTTTGGATGCCCAAAGGTAACATGGTTGGCAATTACATACCAAGTTAGGTTTTCCATGGTTGGGCAATTGTATATTTTATTTGAGAAGTATGATTTTATGCATGGTGTGATTGCCTTCATGAAACATGATGTCTACGGTGACAACATTATGTTCCATTATTGAATGTCACCTTTTGAAACTTCAATGGGTAAATATGAAAGTACGTGTTTTAGTTACATTATGTGAAGTCAATAATGAAAATAGGAATGTGTTGAAAGGGGTTGTGGCCTTGGAAACTAAAGACTTCAATGAAAACCATATTTGTTAATAAGGTGATCAAGTTTGAAAAGGCATTGAAATTTAAAAAGGCCATTGGGTGAAAATCCTTTAAGGTGTACCACATAAGACGAAAAGGGCCTAGTCCTTATTATAATCCTTTTTTATCTTATATTTTGATCCCCATAAGATATAATGAATCAAAAGTTATCAAAAATTTCAGAAGGACTATATTTTAAAATATTACAATTTTAGATTCCATCATAATCAATTATAAATGTGTCTTTACATGAAAAAAAATGTGATGCGTCCCCAAACTTTTCAAAGGACCCAAAGGTGGGTCCCAAAGTGAAATAATGAAAGAAGAAGAAAATTGGGTACATTCCCTAACTTGTAGCACTTCAGGGGTAGGAAGGTATGTTAGAGCTTCGAGATGGGACTAGGATGAACTCACAAGTGAAAATTTAGAATGAAATCAACCTACACAACCAAGAAAAGAGGGCAATTAATGCAAGTTGAATGGAAATGTTGTGACATACTTGGTAGGGACAACCTTAAGCACAAGCTTTACATGGCCCGCAACCTTTGGGAAGAGGCACCACTTTCCTCCCTATAATATATTTTGTGCCTCTATGTAGGGACTACATCCAAATGTCAAGTGGGAGTCCCAAAATTGAGACTATTGTTGTCCCAAAACTTTGAGAATGCGAGGACAATATCTTATAACCTTGAAAATAGATTTCCAATGGTGTTTAACATGCTCCAATCGGACCTCATTTGACCTTTGCTTTCAAGGGATTTGTGGTTAGGAATCAAATTCCAAAATTTGACTCCCACCCCTTCTTTTTATCATAATTCATGCAAATGAGGTCTAAATGAATAATGAAAGAATACTTTAAGCATCTATGCTTCAAGAAATTTCTATTGGGGGCCCAATTTGGTGCTTGTTTGCCTTTCCAACCAAGGCTCTAAACATTCATAATTCCTGCACGAGTGCAACTCCAAAAATGGGAGTGCACTTGAGAATCATTGGGCTTCATCCCTTACATTCTCCCCCATTTGTGAAAGTGTGTTTCACACCTAAACACACTTTTGGCCTCATGGGCCTTTGCACTTCACATTTTGTTGCGAACCCAATGTTAGGGTTGCGACAAAAGGACTAGGTGAAAAAGGCAAAAAAATGTGAAGATGTGACAAGATTTTGGTACACTTTAAAGAATTTGCATCCCGTTTTCTTGTGTTATGGGTAGTAAAGGACAATTACTTTGCAACAAAAATTTATTAAGGCTAAGGTATATATATAACTAGTAAAAAAATTATCTTTTGTAACTTGCCTTATGTAATTACACATGTTGCATGCAACTAAAAAAAATTGCACTGCAAAAACATTCATAAGTGTGAAGAATTACATTGTCATTACATATGTGATGAACTACTCATGAGGTCATTGGTTATTATCTAATGCTTTCATTATGTCTATTAGTATGACATTAACTTTGGAAGTTGAGATGGGAGAACCTACTAATGCTCTTGATGTTATTGATGACTTTGATGTTGATGTTTTCATCTTTCAAAATAACATGTGGGTTCAAGTTGTAAAGGTGATCAAACCTTTTTTGCAATTTTTGAAAGTTTATGATTCACATTAATCCATAATATGTTCACAATTATGTTTGAATTTTCTTGTTTCATGGGTTATGGAACATTATGTGGGACATGTGGATTGTTCTTACTTTTAAATATGACGAACATGTCATAATCTCTCTTTTAATGATGGTCATTCAAATATTGATCCTTATTGTCCAAGCATGTTTAATACCAAATCTAAATTGATCATGGCATAAAAAATTTACAAACTTTATGAAAGTTGAATATTTATTGATTAAAGAAAATTATGACTTGATTGAAGAATCAAATTATTTTGAACAATCGGAGTTGGACAATGTTTAGATTTGGCAAGGTGAGAACACAAATATTTTTGTTGTTTTTTGTTCTTTAAGGTTGTTGGAATTTCAAATCTAAATGACAATTTGCATTTGAAATACCTTAATCGTTGTGTTAATGCAAGTTTTACTTGTGGAATCCATGAGTAACATGAATGATAGCTTTTGGTTGTGTTGTGATGGGGTTAGATGCTTTTGTGTTCTAACAAGGGTGCATGTGAGGTGTTGTTGGGGCAAGAAGCTTGTGCTACATTGTGCAAAATTCTTTAAAGAACTAGGGTTCAACTCCCCCAAAAGTTATTAGTTTTGTAAAATATTTATGTTCTTGTAACTTTGTAAAGGAAGTGCATGATTGCAAAAATTAATTCCAAACATTCAAATTTTATCCCTAACCTTTGTGCATATCCTATAATTAGTATGAATTTGAAAATTGGTAAATCCATATCCCCAAATGAAAAAATAATTGTTTTTTTCATAATAAATACATTATTAAATTTTTAATGCATATCTTTATATTAGATTATTTTGAAAAATATGTCATATTGATAACCCAAGTAAAGCTTTAAAACTTCATATTTGGACAACGTTGGTTACAACCTATCTTTGAGCTATGAAAAATGTGTTTAATGCTAAGCTATGTGGATTCATGTAGTGGAGAATATTTTCCTTGTGTACCACTAAAAGTGCTATCTCCTTTGGAGGTGGATTTTATAGGTGTTTGCAAAAAGCAAATTGGTGAGGTCACCAATCTTAAATTACTTTTCACTTAAAATGTTGAAAATGGGAAATTCAAATAGAACTCACAGTGTCCACTTTAAACTATCTAGGCATTATTCAAAATTGATTACCTTGATATGTATTTTTTAGTCTAGGAGAATGTAAATTATTTTTATTTCAAGTTAAAAAAGATATTGGAAACACTATGGCTTGAGGACTGACAAGAATCTCCAGGGTTAATAAGATCTGATTCTAATAACATGTCGGCAACAAGATTTTCTTTTTTCAATTTTGAAAGTGGTTTTGAAAATTAAGAAAATGAGAAAAAAATTGTCAAAAAAAAGACTGGTTGGCAACCAACCTTATGTGAATTGGGTTTGTTTTCACAACACATAAAAAGTTGCAAGTAATGTCAATGTTATAGGGTGTTATGAAAGAAATTTTGAACTAATATCCCAATAGAGTGTAAACCCATCAATTGGGAAGCAATAACCTTAACATCTTCACTTTGGTTCTTATGAATCAACTCATGTGATAGCTTACAAGTTGTTAAAAAAGGACAAAGTTTTGCAACTAGATCATTCAAAGTGTACCATCTAACCAACTCTCCAAGTAAGCCAGTGATAAATGGAACATTAATTAACTCTTGAATTCAATTAAATTTAGCACCCCTGCTAGAAATTCTCGACACCTAATGCTATGGCAACATAATTCTAACATCATCACATAAGCAAAATGCATGAGGGGCCCTTAAGCCATGACCCATATTTTTGTCAACTGATCCTGACTACCATTTGTACTTTCAATATAACTTGTACCCTTCTTTTGAACATTGTACTTGCCACAATTTCCAATTCATGGCCCCATCTTTTGTCCCCAAGTTATGTAACATTAGGTAAGTTGCCCATGGATCGCGAGGTATGTTCTTTGTTCGTGGGCCACCATTTGTACTTCAAAACATACGTTGTATATCAAAAGATAAAATTCAAAGATTCTAATAGCTTATAGATTTTGTAAACTCAAAATCTTGTTATGTTTTATAATGTTTGCATGCTCTGTTGTTGCTAATCATTATTTCAAGGTGTATAGAAAAAAGTGTTGTACTAGGATTTACATTTTTGGGACCTATGCATTGGTAATGCACACAACACAGGAGCCATTTAACTAGCTCTTCAAGCACAGTAAATTAAGGCAAACTTTGAATGGCATTATTTTCCACATTAAACAATGAACTGGAATTGGTTGAAGATATACATTTTTGTCACATAGTATATATGTGTATATTGGGCCACAGTACTCTTATAAGAGGTCCATTAGGTGAAATGGATTCGGAACAAGAAGTTTTGCCACTCACTAAATGTATGCTTGACATTTCTTTACATTCATTATGTTACACATTCAGGAATTTGCAGTTTGTATTGTTTATTGCAGATGCTGGAAAAACCTATGATGATATTTTGGACTCAACCTCAAGTCCAGTGGAAATAATATTTATATTTCTTGTCAAACACGTGACAATGTTTTACATATTTTGAATACAACCAGAAGGTGAAGACTAAATATGATTATATCATCTGATAGCTTTTGTTACAATTGTTTTTAAAATTTCCGGTTTAGGTATTGGAGATGGTGGTATGCTTGTTTGGCTTGGGTGCGACACTCAAGAAATAATATATTCATGAAAAACCAATGATGTCTTGGTCCTAATATTGGATTCACAACCAAGTTTTCAAGAATGCCTAAAACATATCTTGTTTAAGAAGAAAACAAACTTTTAATTTGGTGAGGTTAAAGAAAATGAAATAATCATCATAACAAAATGGGATTTTTGTTAAAGTAAAAAAGAAGCATTTCCAAGACTCTCTCAACATGCTCTTCCATGAAGGCCATTTGGACTTATTGTTGAGAAACTTGGAAACTTCAAGTCTGTAATCAAAATTAAAGCTAGTCAAAGAATCACATAGATTATGGGAAAAGTTTAGTTGTTTATACAATTGAATCAACATAAGGGTGTGACCTCATTTGTTGATCAAACAAAGGTCGCATGTGATGGTGATTGTAAAAACAACAATTAAGAACAATATTTACCAAGTGGCATCAAGTATTGAATTATAAATACACTGGAATTACATATAATGTTTTATCATACGAACCAATATAATGCATTTAAAAATACATTGGATGAAAAATATACATGATCAATATAAAACCTTTCTGGCAATCTTCACTAAAACACATAAAATAATGTTGGATTTTAAAACACTATTAAATTTCTTACATCAATTACATAAGAACATCATTTCATCCATTGTTCATCATTACCACCAATAGTTTGATGACATGTGGCACACAAAGCTAGTATCCTAATCACATTACAATTTTTATTTCATATATATCTATAGAGAGAGAGAGAGAGAGAGAGGACAAAATTAAAATTGCACATTATGGGATGTATCTTGTACTTTTAAGAAAAAACTTAATGGACAACATAAGATGTGTGTTATTGTAGTTTTGTATCAAGTTGATAAGATGACCTCCTTTGGCTTTTAATTTCCTGCTCAAAGAGTCCCATCTCTCTCTCTGCACCTTTGTACATATTCAAATTGTAAACAAGTTTGGTCACATTGTTAACCAAAGCCAACACCTCTCATACCCCAATTTTGTAATTTACTAGCTTAGCACATCCTATTGATGCATTGCATGATACAAGCTGTTTAACCAAACATTAAAAAATGTTTGCCAAATTTTTAAATTTTGTGGCCACATTGCAACTCATTCCATGGGAAGTTTTTCCATTTTTTTTTTCCAAATGACATGCAAAAAATATAAGGTGCAACTTATTGAATATATATACTTAAATGAAAATATGAAGCTTAGAATTGAATTATGAATATTTCTAGCATATTTTCATTTTTAATAAATGTTATATTATTTCATAACATACCAAAAATCTCCTTTTATTTTGCATGTTTTTATAAAATGCACAAAGGACAACTTCCCCAAAACTCATTGACTATGGGTTCAATTCATGACTATGCCATGGCAAACATTATCGATTATACACTATTTAGTTATGTTATGGGCAAATTTATGAATCATTGAAAAATTGTGTAAGTGTGTCAAAGGTAAAACCTTAGGCAGAGGATGTGGGAACTATGTGAACTTCACTACTATGGTTAGAATTTGACAACTAAATGAAAAGAGATAAGGGCTTGACATATTATCACAAATTTATCAATTAATTACCACCTATAATATTACTCAAGTTTATCATTCTTGCGAATTGATTGATGTATCATGGTATAGATGTCTAAAGTTTTCACATTTGAATTATCTAAATAAAATTCAACTAAGGCTAGGGAACTTATCAATTTTGCCCAAAGAAAGCAAAATGAGACCTTTGACAATAATTTCATAACAAGGAATTTGAAGGAAAGTGAGTTTGTGATGTTGTCTACCTTGAATCATAAATTGGCACATAAGAAGTTACCACCCCAGTGGTTTGGAAAATAGTTCATATGAATATATCAACCTTGATAGTTCATATATGCAAATAATAGTAATCATGACAAGGTAGAAAAATAAATCCTATATTTGTAATCATGAGGATGAAACTAAGTTGCAAAAGCTATTGCAACCAAAAAAAAACCATCACCAAATAGCTAAAAAAATAGACATGGACATTAGAAGCATGATTCATGGAGACATAAGAACATGATTAGTCCAAGGGTCTTCTTGATCAGGATGGTGACTGAGAACCTTCACCTACGTATGAAAGTTAACAATAACCTTCTCACAATCAAAATATTTGTTTAGGGGACTTTACAAATCATTATGCCAACCAAGATATTTGCATAGGAAACTCAATGAGTCATTAACCTTACCAAGAAATTTGTTGGGAAACCTTGGCAAGTCATTTGGTTATGAAATTTAACAAGAACTTTTCAATTATGAAATATATAAAATGGGGGAACAAGGTGCCTTGGGCAGGAACAATTGCTATATGAGGTTTTGTTCAAGAGTGAGTTTAGGTTTCCTTTGATAAACTACATAAGGTGGTTTGATGTAGTGATGTCTGTAGGATACCATTTTAATTTGTATTTTGATCATATTTCAGAGCACAATAAAGTTATTCACAAAGTTCTGTGAATTGGGCATGAGAATAGCAAAATTGCCAAAACTAGGAATCAAATAACAAAATGTGAGGAAAATTTCAACACAATGAAAAAACAGGGAGTGAAACTGCTTTTTGCTCCAAAACTTGTTGAAAAAGGAGTTTGGCTCTAAATTGTATTGTCATTGAGCCAAAGTATCCCAATGGCCTCCTTTTATTATCTTTGACAATGAAATGTATCTTGTCATCATTACGAAACTCCTCAGTTTGCCTCAGTTTTACCAAAAATCTGGTGTTCACTTTACTTTTTTCATGCTCATTTTGGCTGACTTCATGGATAACCTTTGATTGGGTATGAAATGTGAAACCAAGGTCCAAATGAGCACCCAAACTTAGTGCTCAATAGGATACACTTTAATGTTAACTTTAATGTGTAGTGCAAATAATTGTTTTTGGGCAATTTTTGGTGAATCATTTTTCAAGATGGCCAAAATTTAGTGTCTTGGCTTTTGCAGTTGCCAAATTTT
>Ga0116228_10001675_pt1 | contig 18550 bp, 7 predicted proteins | sample S1TSphfallax_2_FD_89694 | JGI IMG/M metagenome (GOLD analysis project Ga0116228, IMG submission 89694) | Host-associated microbial communities from peat moss isolated from Minnesota, USA - S1T2_Fc - Sphagnum fallax MG | ecosystem: Host-associated > Plants > Peat moss > Unclassified | place: USA... | reverse complement strand
GTTAGCTCAATTCCTTTCTTTTTGCTGCTTACCTACTAACAACCCACAAGCAGGTTGTTAGTAGGTAAATAGTAAAAACACTCGTTACATACGTATAAACCATCTACTTACCTAATAGTTACCAATTTTCATACCTATTTACCTACCTATCTATGAGACCTATGTCCTACAGAATTGGTTACCAAGGTGAACCAAATATTAACTCAGTTGAGGTTCATCAACAACTGAGTACTAATGGGCATCCAGTGGGTGGTGCATTTGTGGGTGCTGGTTCACTGTGGCCATTTAGATGGGGTTTTGAGTTTTGTCCCATTTTCTTATAGTTCCTTTGATTGTAGCACAAGAAACATGGGTATGTAAGCAAGCAGCTAGTTGCCTAACGTCTCTGCCCTAAAAATCGACAAAATCAATAATTTTTTTTTTAAATAACAAAATGAACTACATGTGATAGCAGACTCTCTCCTCTAAGGGCAGAGCCAACAAAGTGTCCAGCCAAACAGTCAAGACAATCAATCTACGTTTGGCCAGAGTGAACAACCACCCACCCATGCACAAGTTGATTGTTCTGTCCATAGGATGGGCTGTGTTTTTTCATCTGACTCTTAACCTTATGTCGTTGACTTTTGACTTTTGTTTTTCCCAATACTGAGTTCTGTTGTATCATCCCACCTAGTTACCCTATTGACCTAGCTACATTGCTGAGTTACATCTTGGCCCTGCCTACCAACTAACAATCGACCCCTAACCTACTTGATTACTCACCCTACTTACCTTCAAGCTGTTTTTGGCTAAACTTCTATCTCTTCCTACCCTACTTATCTTTTTTCCCATAAACCTTTTTTTTTTACACTACTTATTTTTTATTTTTTAAACTAAATTTTTATCTATTTGTGGCTAAATTTTTATCTCTCAACAAAACTTCTATCTTTATTTAAGCTAAAGCTTTATCTCTAAGCAAAACTTAGATATTTCTTGGGTTAAACTTCTATCTTTTGACAAAACCTTTATCTCCTTCTTGGTTAAACCTCTATTTCTTAACAAAAAATTTATATCTTTATAGCTAAACCTCTATCTCTAAGCAAAAAATTTATATTTTCTTGGTTAAATTTTTATCTTTTGACAAAATCTCTATCTTTTCTTATACAAACCTTGATTGCCTAACAAATATTTATATATTTCTTGGCTAAATATTTATCTTCTTGTAAAACCTTTATTTTTTTATGAGTAAACCTTTACTTCTTGTTAAAAAGATTTTACTTCCTAATTAAAATTATACATTTCAACAAAATATTATACATCATGGCTAAACCTTTATTTTTTGACAAAACTTCCATATTTTCTTAATTAACCTCTTTTTTTAACCTTTTTATTTCCTAATTAAAAACCCTTTTATTCCTAGTTAAACTTTTTTTTTCAATGAAACCTCTCTACTTTTTAACTAAAATTTTTCTTCTTAACAAACCTTGTCTTTTTTTGGTTAAACCTTTCACTATCAACAAAACCTCTACATTCACCTCCTTATGCACCCACCCACCTGCTTAGCCATCCATTACTTATGTACCTACGAATGTTGTGCATGTAAGTGTAAATGGGTGTGTAAAACCAAGTAAATGTAAATGTAAAAAAGGGTAACTCTAGGATTTAATTTTTTGCAAGTTTTTTGAAATTGTGTGAAGTGCACCATCCACCATAGCCATTACTTGTTGCAAGCTTAAGAACTTGCTTTGCTTATGAATCTCACATTTTTTATTTACGCTTTTATTTCACTTAGATCACATAAAAAACATAATTGTTACTGTAAATTAAAATTTAAGTACATAATAACAAAAAAATTGTTAAATAAAGAACATGATTACATAATTCGTTGTTATAAAACTCTTTTATTTTCCAAATGAAAGCACATTGCATTGTCCATAAACTAGTGTCATAAGGAAATTTTTGCAAGATCTTGGGATTTGGAATTAGCCATGTGATTAAATATAATTGATTAAAATGATAAAAAAACTCATGTTAAATTGTGGAATTCAGCAACTTAATTACCATCAAGGAAAAAAGTTAGCAAATAAAAAAAGGAATAAGAAAAAATATGAAAACACATGAAAGTAAGACTTGTTTATTGTTTTCCTACCATCTTGTAGCAACTACCATGGATTGCAACAACTATCACCATGCAACAACTACCGTTTTACGAAAATTGTTGTCATGTAACAATTATCATCATGCACATATCATCATTTGCATACTTGAAAGAAGACCCCCAACTGCCTACAAACCTTTGATAGTTGTTGCTTACCATTTGTAGCATTTACAGACCCTTTTTAGTTGATGCCTACCGTTTGCACTGCTTGTAGACCTTTTGTGGTTGTTGCTTACTGTTTGTAGCAACGTTACTTTCCCTCCAAACCCCAAATTTCATGTCTACCTCGTTGTTGCTACCTTTTAATGGCAACTACTGTCCTATGGCAAAAGGTATTTTCTACTTTATAGATAAAAAAACAAAGAGAACATATCCTATTTTTTTGTCGAATAAACAAAAAACTATTATTTAAAACATACCAAAACATTATGCAATCTTAATGTATATTACCTTCCCCCCCTATCTAATATCCTCCAAATATAACACAATAAAAATAATATGACATATTTTCAACCATCTTCCATTACAAGATTCAAAGTACAAGATACTTCCATATTTCCATCTTTATTTCTAATGCCAAAAACACACTACTTCCTAAGGGAAAGATTTCCTAAAAACTTTAATATTGAATACCATCTCTAACAATATATAGTACCATCTCTTCCTCCCACTTCAAGAAATATATTCACCACACAAAGGTGGAGTCCTTATCTTCTTAAATCTCCTTATCCTAATCCCTTCCACACATCCTAGTTAAGGGAAATCCCTCCATCCTTTATTCACTTTCATTAATTAACTTGATGGTTTCACCTTTTACTAAATAAAAGATGGTAAGTATGATATTTACCACTAATAACAAAATAATGACTAGGATGCCCTTCTAAATGAACTAGACTAGGATATTATTTCTAGTAAATAATATTACTTTTATTAAAGTTTTTCCTAGAATTAAATTTTGATTATTCTATCCCATGAAGGTAGTTCGTTCTACTAAAAGTAATACCATTAGAAAACACTTTCACTCTAGAATTCTCCTAAGATTGTTTTGCCATTTGATGGCAACTACCATCTCTTAACATCTGTGGTGTTTTAACCAACATAGGTTGATTTTCTACCATTAACAATTCAACATGACAATGTTATATATAACATAATTGCATTGTATGAATTTCATGGTTAGTTTTTGAATAGCCATTACATAATGAACTTTCAAAGGAGTACCCAAAAACCTATAACATTCCATAATCAATAAATATGGACTCCATGCACCTTCATATAATGTATTTTAGTGAGTAATGGATTCAATCATAATATGATGCGGTAACATTGATACCAAGGAGGAAGTTTTAGAAGGATTTTGATAACCAATTTTTTTTTATGTACCTTGATTTATGGTTTTTTCTTATTAAGACCTTTATTTTACAAAAATAATAGTTTAGATGTTCATCTTTCAAATTTAAGTTCTCCATAAGGTAATCGAGGGTTGACAAAATATTTATAATAAATTTATAATGGTAACTTATAAAATGACTTATGTGATTCAAAGTATCCTACTTTCACAATTTTAATTTAAGCAATTATGGACTTCCACATGTGCCTAAAAGTGTTACACTTTAATGTGCTTTCACCTTTCCATTTGTATGGTCTACCTTGGGATGTAGGTATTGTGTTCTTAAAATGGCTTTGTATGATGCAATACTTGCACACAAGGACATATGAAAGCCATTCAATCTTGGTTAAAAGTAATTGGGTAATGATCCAATACCCACACATGGGGACTTATGAAAACCACTTGGTCCTTGTTGAAAGTAATTGGGTGATGACTTAATCCAAGAATGCAATACCCACACATGGGGACGTATAAGAAAACCATTTGGTCCTTGTTGAAAGTAATTGGGTGATGATTTAATCCAAAAATGCAATATTTATGCATGGGACCAATTGAAACCATTAGTTGGTCCTAGTTAAAAGTAATTGGGTAACAAACCAATGCAAAAATGCAATACTTGCACATGGGAACCTATGAAAAGCACCCAATCCTAGTTGAAGGTAATTAAGTGACAACCCAATCTAAAAATGCAATATTTGCATCAACCTTAAACCACCATGTTCAAAATGGTCAGGGTTCCCAAAACCAACCTTTATTTTTGTGACCCATGTAGGTATTACATTAAATTAGTGGTTTTTTTTTGTAATATTTACACATGGATTCTAATGAAGATTACCTAGTTTTGGTTCATGATTGTTAGTTGAAGCCATAGTCCCAAAATGCAATACTGGCATTAGCTCAAATTGGCACTTGGAAGGATGGTAATTAAAACCTCAATAAATCAACATTTAGTTTGTGACACATATGTATGTATTGCAAACTTTCCCCTTCATCATTGGGATTTGACAAGACATTATGTAGTTATTACTTAAGGACTTAAAATTTTATCAATGTAGGTGTGAAATCATTATGGAACAATGGAAGATGGTTTTAAGCCTAGGACAAAAATGTTTATCAAAAATCAAAATTGCTTTACATATATCCAAATGTCATAGGGGGTGATGTTTTCAAATGCAAGCCTTAGCTTTTATGTACATGATAGGTGGATGGAAATTGCAATGTTTATAAAACTATGTAAAAAATGTCCACTACATACAATCTTACCCACACATAATTGAATGCAAACATGGTAAAGTAGACACAAAAACTAAGTGGTTCTAGCTTTACCTTGTATCATGCATATAAAACTAAACAAGTAGTTTAAAAATGAATGGAATTATGATTAAAAACCCTCTTGCACCTTTATTATTACAATAAATTTTTATTTCCAAAAAAATAGGGGAAAAAAAAAAAAGGAAACAAAAAAAACCCTATTTGTTGGGTGGTAAATTCATCAATGGGATAATTTTGGTGTACTTGTTAAAATTTACTTATCACATACTTTACATTAGTCCGTCACTACAAAAAGAAGACTTCAAACCTACTTGTATTTCAAACAAGTAAACAAAAAAACTAGTTGAAACAATTTAAAAGTTGAAAATAAATACAAAATAATGAATATGTGTTCTTTGATCATTTAATTAAAAACATTCAATGTAGAATTAGTTTTTGATGGGTTTTATTACTCTTTTATATCTACTTTCATTTAACATTGACAAGGTAACAAGTATGTACAATTTATGGTGCTTATGCCCAAATTTCCTTATCCAAATGAAGATCCTTTAATTTAAAATTATAAGCTACATTGCCCATCTCATACACTTGATAATAGGTTATTATTGCCTTTATTACATTCTACACATGTTGGTGGGTATAAATGTGGCCATGTTCTAATTTTTAAAAAACCATAGTCAACACAAATTTGTCCTTATTGGTCCCACAAAATCTACGTCAAAGCAACAACCCACAATTAACACGGGCATTTAAAAAAAACCCTAAACCAAATTAAAATGGGGAAAAAATGGGTGGGTATGAGAGCATACCATCCATGAATCGTTTTGGATTCATGGAAATTGATGACCATGTTGATTTCTCATATTTGGATTGTTTTGTTGCATTATATCAATGCAATCACAATAGACATTACATTTTTCAACCATTTATGTTTACATTGTGTTGATTGTGATGGATCCTTTAAAGCAAGTGCTAAATTTATGTACATTAATAATGTTCCACCTTCATGGAGAAAAATGTACATACATACATTTCAAGCTCCATAAAAAATTATTGAGACCTACAACTAACATATGATACCTTCTCTTGAACTCCCTTCCTAAAGTGTTCATTAAACTACAAGGAAGCCCAAATACCATTTCATTATAACCTCAAATCAAGTACTGAAACAAATAAAATTAAATGGAAAATTAAATGAACACACCATAAGTCAAAGTGGTAAAAAACCCATAATTGAAAAAAAAAAATTACAAGAAATATGCAAAAAAAGACAAGCGCTTCACTCTACCTCACTTGCACAAGTTCACACAATCATTGTTAAAAAAAGTCAAAATACTCGAGGAATATATCATGTGTGAAGAAGAAAATGATAAACAATGTAAAAATTCATGATCAATTAGAAGATGTGGAAGGAAGTGCATTTAATCAATATAAAAAAAGGACAATATTGAACATCTAAATACCATTTCCATAACATGGTAATGAAATCAACAAACACCACCCATTTTCATAGCATGAAAGGTCTTTTTGAAAAAGTAAAAGTAAAAATAAAAAGCTCTAACATTTTGTTGTGATAAATGATTGACTTGGTGGAGCTTATTTTAACGCTTGAGCCCTAATTTCATTTCATCAATCCTTAATGACTTGGCTACCCATTCTATTATGATGGAATGATCATTTGTCAACATTAACATGCATACATATTCCTACTTACTCCTTTATAGATTAAATTACTATAGTTGCATTTTCTTACAACTATTCTTCAAAATGAAATTGGGTAATTTAAGCAGTGGAATAATAAAAAATTCATTAAAACATGAGTGTTTTTGCATCAAATAGTAGTTTACCTTTCAATTTTTAAAACATAATCCACCTAGGGTTGCCATAATGTTAGGGTATTCGTCATGGTGTGATGTGTCTATTTGGACAAAAATGTAGCCCAACGTCATATCAAGATAGGGTCAACCTAGGTCAAAACCCATATTGGGCTACCCAGGGTAGGGATAAAAGTAATTGAAATTAGACTTGTTTTGATTGCCATACACCTTGCGGCAACAAAAATGCCTTTCAATCACCATAATCAGGACTTTTCAATTGTAACATATTTTGGTTGCCACAAATTTTTTTGTTGTCAACATTTTTGGTCACCACAAAAACTTTTTGTCAGTACCTTTTTTGGTTGCCACAAATTTTTTGTCACCAAAGTTTTAGTCACCACATGTTTTGGTCGCCACAATTTTTTTTGTTGACAAGGTTTCAGTTGCCACCTTTTTTTAGTCACCACCATTTTTGGTTTTTAACATTTTTTTTCAATCATCAATTTTTCTATTACAACATAATGATTGTTGACTATATTTTGGCAATAGACAACATGGGTTTTAATGCTTCTCACACTTGTAGAAATCAGCCAAAATGTAACCATTCCATTTATGACTACATGCGACTTGTAGTTGTTTGTGACAGACTATTTGCAACTATAAGACAAAATTTCAACTATTTTGGTCATTCTCACAACTATGATGCAACTATTAAAAACTTCATCCTCTTGGTTAGATCAAATTTATGTTTGTGTTCATCCATTAATAGGTTGATATGTCCCATTTACCCATTAATTTTTTTCAATAGGCGGATTCAAATGGTAGGTGTAGGATGTAATCAAAAGTTATGAATTATATTCCATTATTTTAATTAGTATCTTTCAAGGAATATTTTTAGTATTTGTGGTCATGGTCATGTCTCTAGTGATATATTTTGTTTTTTCTCTAGTCCAAACTACTAATAGTCATTACCATACGTTTTGAAGGTCTCTTGTGACAAAAAAAGTTGGGCATACAATAATCAAAACCATGAACATATACGTTAAATGGGAGAGCCTTTCTCAAAATTATTCACTAACTTTGAGCCAAAAGCCACCTAAATTCCTATTGTAATCTAGAATAAAAAGCTTGAGGTCTCTAAGGAGTTAAACCTTTTTGATTTTTCTCTCTTGAACCCATTAATTTTCCTAGCTCTTTTCAATTACTTTAGACCACATATGCCCCCATAACAGCATTAAACTTCAAGAACCCAAATCCCAAATTACATTTTGTGATATAGATCCTTAAGTACAAATAGATTGCATGAACTCAAAAATACTTAGAACGCCACCCCACAAATTGATAATGCACAAAAACCAGCACACTTCAACTCCCCATAGACTACTTCACAAGTTTTACAAAGAACCACAACCCATTTTTTGGATCCATAGTGTAAAATTTGATCGAATGTGACTATTCTCTGGAGTTCCCAATGATTAGGGTGTTCTCTTGTGATATGCAATTCAACAACATTCACACACAAATAAATATGACACACACAAGTTGAAACGATGATAGACAATTCTTGAAACCTTTAAGATCTTCATCATCCCCTTCGTCATCAACCCTCCATCCACATCTTAGACTAAATTTTTATTTATAGAAGTACATGGTGTAGCATATTACTCAGTAACTTTTCAATAGCTAATCTAGCCTTTTCTTATTCATCTCCTTACCAAAAACAAAGAAAGAACAATCCAATTTATCTCCCACCATCCTTCCTACATTCCAAACCAAATTTGCAAAGTTCGAAGAAAAAAAATCCCGTTGCAAGTTCTATCCAAATTTTTTGCCTTCTGTCTATATCTCCCACACCACAACCTTTCAAGGTCACCATAAGACCTTTTCTATTCTGATTAACCTCCCAACATTAATTCCGCCAACTCCACCTTGCTTGGTAGTTCCACACCTCATGTTCAACCACTGTCCAACAACATCCACTCCAATTCATTCATCCCAAATAAAATAAAATGACACAAAAACACAAAAGCCATAAACACCACTGCATCTCCATCATCCTTTTTCCTTATCTCCATTGCTATCGTGGGTCAAACCCCTAGTTGAAAGTAGGAAAAAATGTTCCTCCTTAAAACCCTAAAATTTATCCACGTTCACATCCAAACCTTAAAGTTAAAAATTTGTTACACTCTAGCCCCATGTGCAACTATTGCTATTGTTTGAACTATGACATTCATTGTAGTTTGGTCTTTAACCTTGAACTACTTACTTTTGACCACATTATTTTTAGTTTTTCAAGTGATTTAGTTAATTTTGGTATGCAATATTTTGAGGGTTCTTTGCATGATGAATGGAAGAAATGAATCACATAAATGCAAGTGAACAATGTTGACAAGCTAAAGATGGCATTTCCAAGATGGTGCCACTTTTAATATATAACCCCCCCCCCCTCCCCAACTATTGGTTGATCATCCCCTCCCCCTTCTTGCCTCTTTCCTTTATGGAAAAGTTGATAACAATGGCAATAAAAAATTGTGACCAATTGGAACACCCATAAAAACCATAAGCATCTCAACTTGCATGTATATCAATTTTGAACTAAACAAATAAATTCATGCAAAATTCATTGGTTTCGAAACAATTTTTGAATTTGGTAAATTATTATTGTTTGGTCAATTTGTAAAATTTTCATTACCCTCCTTATAATATTTTTTTATGTCCCATGGGGAATGCATTGAAATGAAAAACATCTTGAATATCTTAAGGTCTTTTATTTTCAAATTAACATACTTTGATGTGAACATATTTTTAGATCTTCATAACTCTTAGAAAAATCAAATGGAAATGGAGGTGTGATACCATTTTCTAAATGAAATTATTATTTGTATATTTTAGATATATTTTCATATCCAATTATAACTAAATGATATACACACACATATATAAGTTGGACATGTTATTTCTTTGTAGACAATTTGAAAGAAAATGAAGTCTCTTCCCTTGGACTATTTTCTTACACCTTACATTCAAAGTCTTTTGACATCATGTCAATCTTTTAAATTGAACATGATTTGCCCCTCCAAATTACACTTTGAAAGTGTGGGTTGGATTGGATTTTTTTTTCAAATGTTCAAATGGTTTCAAAGTTTGAGAAATAATCTTATATCAAGAAAGAGAAAGCATGTTTTTCATTTACAATGACACCACCCCATGTGAATTTATTTGGCAAGTATGATTTGGCGGGGTTGTGTGCGGGGAAGGAAAATAAACCCTCCATTCCCCACAGTTCCCACCTCATTATTTATTTACAACCTATACATGAACCCCACTACATTTAATTATCCTTTCTTTCTTCTTCTTCCCCCTTTTGGTTTTAGAAAACATTCCTACACATTTGCTTATTTTATTTCTCCCCTATCACCCATTTGGGGTTTTTTTTTTCCTTTGGTTGTTTCTTGTTAGCTTTTTTTGGTTTTGTTCTTTTGTTTGGGGCATTTTTTTAAGTAGGGAGGGGGATGAAACAACAAATTGTGAAAAAAAAGTGAGATAATGCTTGAGGAGTGGGTGAACTTTTGAAATAAACACATGCCCAAGGTGAACTTGAAAGGATGTTTAATTTTAGAATGTCCCATTTCAAGGGCATTATTGACACAAGGCATTGACATAAAATTTTAATTTATTTCCACATGATAGTTCTTAATAGGTATCACAGGGAAAAATCAATTGAAAGAGGTAGGCTATCACAAGTTGGTTCTTTGATTCTTATTTTCTACAAGGTCATATAGAGATTGGATGCCATCATGAATTTACATAGATTTACACATATTTGCATTGATTTACATGAATTTACACTTGCATGGTTTTACATGCCTTAAAAGGGATTTACATAGTTTTATATGTATATGGCCAATGCTAAGCATTTACAATTACTTGGATGTGAATGAGAGGTTTTAAACTTTCATGAAGTGTAAATAAGTTTGTTACTAACATAAAGGATACATCTAAAACCATATGCATGCTCAACAATTGTTCATTCCAAAGGACCTAAAACATATAAATTGAAAGATATTTGATTTCTCAAATCCTATTTTAAACATTTCCAAAGTGGGAATGTACTTGTTAAGAATCTTAACATGCCATCCCTTTGATTTCCAAACACCTTTTTTTTTGTTTGAATAAATGTTGCACTTTCATTGACCTTTGCGAATTCTCAAACTTGTGTTTTTCCTTAGCAAGCCTTTGACTTGCTTTCAAGTTGAAAAAGACACTTTAAACATGTAATTTGCATTAGAATATTGTGAAAATGCTCAAAATGCACATGTATTTTGCCCAATGTCACAAGTAATGTGTAAAGCTTTTCTTCACGTGCAAGCATGCGCATAAGAGGGAGATAGGTATTTGAAGAAGACGAAAACAAAAGTATTGAGAGAAAGACAAAACAAGCACAAAACAAGCTATCAAAGCAACAAAAAACCAACAATACAAAAACACAATTATGATTACCTTGAAAAGTACCCATAAATTTGATAATACAAGAAACATTGTGTTTCTTTGTTGGATTTATTGTTGGGCATTTCAGCATACCAATGTCATAGAATGCAAATGAGTAGTTAGTGTGAGGAGGTAACAAAATATAATCCAAGCATTGTTCACAACTTATGTCTAGTCCATGCTATATTTGTCTTTGATTAATGATTTGGAGGTCATAATTTTAAAATGCAAAACGTGTTATCAAACAAGTCTCCCTTTATTAGTGTTCAAAATCTATGGTGATATGTTTTTCAATTTGTATCATGAGTCCTTGTTTTAGCACTCAAAGTTTTTACTAAGTACTCCTTGACCTTGCAATAGTAAAGATCCGCTCTCATCACCTAAAGTCATTTCTCACTACTTGATTCAAAACTCAAAATTCTAAACTTAGAACTAAAATCAATCTTTAGTTTAGTAATAAAGTTCTTGGTCTAGCATCATTCAAGTCAATGCAATGAAATAGAGTCCTTTTCTCACCACTTAATTACATCACTCAACACTCTTAGTGTTGGACTTAGCCATCACAAGTGGACTTGGGAGAACCAAAAGTGGAACCAGTAGCAGAGTTTTCTTTTCCAAAATTTTAGGTCGCAATGAACCGTACGAAGATAGACTAGACAAATTTTTCTACTTCAAAGTCTGAAAGTTAAAGAATTTGAAGGATCCTCCTACTATTTTTCTACTTGTTGAATTCAGCCTAAGATAAAATTCTGACGACTCAGGCCCAAAAAAAGTTTAGATATGACAAATCATTTTTAGAAATGAAGGAATCTTGCGATTGCAAATTTGGATCTTGTTGCAATTTGATGGGAACTTCGCACAAAGTTTTCTGGCGGACTAGCAGATGAGTGTCTGTGCCACATTGAAAAGAAATCTTAAAAAAAAGGACTTGCACGAAACTCAAAGACTAGATACGTACCAGAGAGCTGGCCCGCATTCCACTAGGTAAGCTGTCACGGGTTGAGCGTGCTAGTGTGCAAGCTTGGTAGCAACAGACCTCGCAAAATATGCCATTAATAGCCACTTTGGTTGGGAAGGGAAGGCTCCAGGAACATAGGAACACTTTGGAAGGTCGCAAAAACAAGCAACCACACAATGAAAAACAAGGGGGCCTAATTCTTTAACACTTGAAAGTCTAAAACAAGGCCTAAAAAGCTAGCCCTACCTTGAATGTATTCGATAATGGTCAAGCTACTGCCTAATTCTGCTGGGTAAAGTGGGCTGTCTAGTGCAACAGTGTGAGCTGACCACCAAACCCTGGAAGAATAGGCAGTAACCAGACTATTATGTTACATAAACAATTTTGGAGTATGGTGTCAATTTTGGAAATGGATAGCTGATGATTATGTTAAAATTTAAACATTGAAAAGGATAGCTGACCATTATGTTAAATTATAGACATAGAAAAGGACATGTAATAAATCAACAAGTAAAGTCACCTTGGATGAGAAATTTCTGCCATTTAAAGATGTCTATAATGTGACAGAATCTGATATCAAAATTGTTTATGTATCACGGAATGGGCAGACTCAGAAATGGGTGAACTCTTTACAATTCTGCAGGGTAAAGTTGCAGGTAGCCCACTAATGTGAGCTTAGCCAGTCAGTGCACCTTACAATTCAGTAGGGTTGCACATTCCTATGTGTAAACATCTTATTTGAATTTAATAATACAAAAAATTTCAAATTAATAGTCGATTCACGCCCTATAATATATGCCATGAATTGATTTATTACCCTGGAATACAAAATTTCACACCCAATAACTTGTGAATAACTTGTTCTCGTAATATATTCAAATGAGATTATTTAAAGATGGTTTAAAAAATTCTTGCCTACCCAACATCGTAATTCTTAAAATTCTCATTTGATTTGAACTCAATGCCTTCATTTGACCTAAGGTTATTGTCTTTCAGGATGCCGTCCTTGCAATTTTTACTTGTGTTTCTTATTCATATGCTCCCATAGTGGAGTTTCCATGTTTTGATGTTTTCAAAATTTCTCACTCATGTTGAAGAATGCTCCCAAAATTTCAGATGCTGATGGTCCATTTTGCATTGCTCTTTTTCCAACAAGAACATACCCACAGAATAAGGGAATGCAACAGCCAAGGTGAGATAACTACCAATTGTCATTATTCATTGGTATTTCAATAGCATTCCAACAACCTTGGCCCCAAAATTCCCTTGGTTATTTGGAGGACATCCCCAGTGCAAATTCCTGCTCCAGGGAGGCTCTATGTGGTTTCTTGGGGCAGGGGGGGATGTGGGGGAGCATTTTTCTCGCAGGGAAGAGTGACAGTTCATCTAGATTGATTTCAGCTCTCCAAGATCCGTATTTGTTACGCCAGGGGAAGGCCTTGCCGTCAAGGTGCTAGCCTTTGGAACTGAGGCTTCAGACAGCAGAGTCTTACCCTGGACAAGAATGAAGAAAACGGAGTACATATGGGAAACATCATGGTTAGCTTGGGAACTGGAACCCAATAGAAAACAGTTTCCTGATCACATATCATCCATCCTTGATGCTGTACTGGTGAGTGCTGATTCACTGCATGCCTAGAACCCTGTGTGGCACAGCAAGGATGCGGGGACCGAGGGAGTGTTTAGCATATTTCCTTGGTAAAAGCCCACCTCTCTCCTTATCTGATTCTGGGTTCAATTCTTGGAGAAAAAGGGATTTTGGTTTTGGTTCTAGAACCAGTTCCAAAATCAGATCCATCCATTTTTGGTTTGGTTTTTACTAACTGGAGCTGGAACCTCCAGTTGTAACCCACCAAACTGTGTAATGGTGAATATTGGTAAAAACCTAAAAGAATTTTGGGTTGCCTCTAAACATCATAAATATCCCACCTTGAAACTAAATTAGGGTCAGTTTGTGTTTTGGGGGAATTTTTTTGCATTTTTTAACCTGAAAAATATGCTTTTGGACATATCCAAAGGATGTTTTTGAAATTTGCCCTAATTTGCCAGATTTTGATTTAGAAAACAATTGCCAGATTTCTGCAACAGGTTCCAGCATCAATGAAAAACATAAAACAGTTCTTAAAATTTTATTCCATATCTGGTTTATAACCAAATTTGGCTAAATGGTCTTGTGGATGAGCACCAGGTTGGCTACATCACACAACTGGGGAAAAAAGAGGAAAGTGAAAAGAAAACCCAGATTAGGAGTCTCCAAGTCCAAATCTAACATTCCCAGGTCAATCAGACCTTGTAAGGTCCCTTAGGGTAGAGGCACCCAGAACTGTGAGAATAAGCAATTTTGCAGTACTATATATATGCTTTGAAACTAATTTTGCAAGAAATACAAGAGAATTTAAAACTTATAGCAAGTGGAACTATAATTTTTGGACATTGGTATAATTAGTTATGAATTTTTGAAATTTTGTCGTAGCCTAACTTAATTTCGACCTTAACTTACTTTTGTGAACCATGCACTTGGCATCCTAAATTCTCGTTGCTAAGATCTTGATGTGAATAAAACATTTGTTGGATGACTTTAGATTGCGTGACAAGTTAGGACAAATCACCATGATTTACGCCTAACCTCCTTACACAACCTTTGACACACAACCTTATGTTTTCAACATCTTTACACAACTTAAGGTTTCAAAGGTTTCTTCATTTCCTTGCATCAACTTGGCTCTAGGTTTGACATGTAAATGCAATGTTTCTTGCTCATGGAATGGCAATGACTAACTCTTCCAATGGGAATGTTTTGATGAAAAGTTTGTAAATAGCAAAGGTGCATGAATAATTATGCATTTTTGTTGTTTGTAGTTTGTTTGTTTTAACTTATTTTAGAATGGAAAGATCTTTTCAAAGAACACCATTGCATTCGAAGAGTTGGTGAAGGGGTTGAATGGTTGGTGCATGGTTTTTTTAGGAAAATAAATGACCAAAATTTTGAATTTTTTTTACTTTCCACGATCGAAAGAAGAGTATTATGGAGCAGTAGCTACAGTCTATGGAGAGTACAAAAGATGAAAGAGATCCACTGAAGTAGACTCAATAAAAGGAAGAATAAAAGTATTGGACCTTGAAGAAACAAGCAGATGAATTTGAAACAAAATTTGTAAAATTATAGAGAAATAACAACAATTTGGAGCATATTGTAAAAGGATATGATTCGGGGATAGTGAACCTAAAATCGGATATTCAAATTTCTATGCATATGAAGAATGAGGCATATTGGCAAAGGAGTAGATTTAGGCTACATGTAATCATTCAACACATATATTATGCAACGTGATGTCAAGCATGTAAAAGCAGCTATGGACCAACTAAAAAACATGGAGCCATATCTTTCCAAACATTAGCTCAGAAAGTATGACAACTTGTTCATGCAAAATACCATCCTTTAGACAAAGTAGAAGTCCATGGAACTAGGTGCATCAAACATTGATGATTGGTGGAACCTAATACATGACATTCTGTAGAAAGATGTATAAATCATGTTTGATGAACATAAGGTGGATGAGACAAACAACAGAAGAAAACCCAAGGCATTTAAGGAAGCCTACCCAAAGTTTGTATATGCATCTATTTATGTAATTCCAAAAAATAATTTTGGAGAATTAGGCATGAACGAGTTTAACAAACAATCTTTTCGTAGATGTCTGCCACCAATTAGATCGGGTGAAATAATTGATTATATAAATATAAATTTGCTTCACAAATTTAGTAGCGAACAGGGAAGAATCCTATCTAGACGAATGAATAGATTGACTTTGAAACAACAACTCTTAATGACTATTGCTATTAGACAAGCTTAGGTTCTAGCCTTACTACCTATTCTCAATAATGAAAATTGATTTGATCTTTTATTCTCACTACTAATAATAAGTAAGAATAATTTCATATATTTTTCATTTCATAAGAAAGAAAACCTTTTCAACTTGATTTCCCCAAAGTGATTATACTTCGAGGAAGTTATTTTTGTACCTCCAATTTACCTTTATTTATTGGTTTGTTTCATAATTGTAAAGAAACAATCATTATCTAATATAGCCATTTGTGCAAGTATTGTACGATTCAGAAGCACTTGGTTTTGATACAAATCTTGAACTAATTTGTTGTAGGAAATTCCATTACCTTGAGCTGCAGCATTGATTCGAGCAATCCATAAATGGCGAAAATCCCTTTTTTGCCTACTATTTCAATGAGAGGAAGCCAGAGCCCTCATTCCTTGCTAATTAGTAATTCAAAATAATTTCAAATGGGCTCCCCAAAATCCTATGTAAGTGTAAAAATAAATTTCTATCATTTTTGAGCTACATACCCACGTTTAACTCTAGTCATTGATATCTATTCTCGCAAATTACTAAATAATTTTAATAATTTTAATAATTTTATGTTTTCTCCTTTCTTCCTCTTTCAAACCAGGTAGGGCTTATCCATAAATACAATATTTTTCTCATTTTTTTTTATTCCGTCACCAAATTAAAATAATAAAAATATCTAATTTATTATATTTATTTCTGGAATAATAATTCAGACACTGAATAAAAATAATAAAAACATCTACTTTATTATATTTACTTCTAGAATGAGAATTTGGAATAATAAGGTTTCAATAAGTAAAAAAATAGATTGTTTAAATCACTGTTATTTTTTCAATGAAGGAAAGAGGCATAACCATATATGATGTATATATGGATATATAATAGATAGAGAGAGAGTTCGATCTATTTGAAGTAATAAGATTTGATTAACTTTTTTGATGTAGAAAGTAAGGATTCCACTAGTTTTTGCTACTGCAACCTTCCTAGCCATTATTTCTTATGGGTTGAAAACCTTCCTAGTAAGGAATGGGACTTTAAATAAAAAAATAATGGATTCCATTGTTTCTATGGTTCCTACTTCAACGGTGAGGTCCTCTCTATATGCCAAAGCCTAAAAATGTCATTGGTTATTTGTATAATTTCCAATTTATAGCTTTGTTTTATCTACCAAATAGAAGGTTTCACTATATGTAATGAAAGACTTCTCCATCTAGTAATGACACATTATTTTGAGGGTTTGCTAGACAACTGACCTTATCAATTCGTTTTTACATCGATATAATTCATTATTCTTCTTAAAATTCGTTGCACCTTTTTTTTTTCTCGTTTAACATATCGATGACCCACCAATACCATTGAGAAATTGTTTTTTTCACCCCACATCAAGATAATTGGATTCACACTGATGGGAACCATAAATTTCATTTACCATATAGGTAATTGATAGATCAAGACTCTACCATAACAAAAAAGTTATTCCACCATACTAATCCATATTTATTATTTTTAAATTTCTAATCCAAATGAGTCGCACATACACCCTAGTACATACTCCTCTACACTAAGGACATCCCCGAAGAGCTGGAGATTTTGTTCAATTTTCTACCGGTTGTTTTCAATTCTTGATTAATTGTTGAATAATAGGCATTTTTCGTCATATGCAAAATTTATCGGTTTGGATTAATCCCAACCATAAGAAATTATTATAAATTTTTCAATTAGACTTTGCTTTTGTACAAATCCGTTACTAATGAGAAAGTTAAATTAATGCAATATTTCAAGAAATCTTTCTATAATTTATTTTCCCACTTCCTTTTATCCCGGGTGGGGCCCAACCAAACTAATAGTCATTTATTCCCAATTTCAATCACTCATTTCTCGGTGGGGATACATACAATATGATTTCATAGATCCAAAATTTCTTTTTATTCTTCAAGAATTTGGAGCATTTTCTATAGCTACAAGATCAACAATACCATAAACTTTTGCTTCTTTTGAAGAAAAAAAATGTATCTTAGTTAATAATGTATGCTACAACTATTACAATAAACCAAACATCTCTAGAGGAAGGTGATAATGGTCATATAAAAACCATTGTGGATGTGCAACATAATGTGTAAAGTTTTGTAATAAAATAAAACCAAACCACAACTCAAGGAGCAATTACTACAACATAACAAACTACAATACTAGTTCAAAAAAAGAAATTAATTCATTTAGACCAAGTAAAATAATTTTGTTGTTTTTTTTTGTTAATATAATTTTACACATTCTAGATCACATGATTTTGAAGGCGGAATCAAGAGTACAACAAGGGTAATGTTAGGGCCAGAGTTGTTTCAAAATTGTTCCATCACCATTGGACAAAATGGATAGACTATATTGTCAACATTGGATAGAGTGGACAAGTGGAAGAGTCATTATATGACAAAGTAGCAACATAGGGCTGAGTAAGAATTTGAATTCATATTCATGGCAAGAAATCAAGAAGGATGTAAAGAAAAAAGTTCTAAGATTGTGATCATTAAAACATTGAGTAGTTTTGAATATAAGGAGAATCCCATGATAGGAATTAGAAAAGAGTTTTGATGGAGAGGAACATGGATACTACATTGTATTTTGTTT
>Ga0116228_10001674_pt1 | contig 18558 bp, 21 predicted proteins | sample S1TSphfallax_2_FD_89694 | JGI IMG/M metagenome (GOLD analysis project Ga0116228, IMG submission 89694) | Host-associated microbial communities from peat moss isolated from Minnesota, USA - S1T2_Fc - Sphagnum fallax MG | ecosystem: Host-associated > Plants > Peat moss > Unclassified | place... | reverse complement strand
GTCAAACAGTGTCTAGCTTTCTATCTTCATAAATCTCCATACTGGGGGGGGAAGGATAATGAAAAACAATATTACCTCTTGCGAATGCTATCACCAGGGTCTGTGTGTTCATGCCGCCCATAAGCTTTTATAATTTCGTCCACTTCATGACGTGACAGCTCATTTACATCTTGTAACTGTCAACCACATCACATCACACAAACTTCTTTCAGACTCTAATCAGGTCCAACAAATCTCCTCGCTTTCCTTGCTGCTACTTTGTATGTTTACCACCCAATGCAAAAAAAAATGTCACAGCCCTGAGCACATTTCCTTATGCAATTTGTTCCTACCCATCTGAGTCCCCATCTTCACCGTCTATTTAGAAACAAGAGTACTCATAATGCAATCAAAGTTCATTCTTTAATATGTTTGTTTTGAAACAGATCACCCCAAAGACTTGTGGATCTGGCATCCAGAGAAAAGCGACTGTGAGAATACCTTGACCCAAGGGCAGATCTGAGATGCAAGGCAGGATGAAGAAAAGGGAACTGACAAAAAGCACATTTCTTTACCTTAGCCAGTAGTAACAATTTTTCTTCCAATGCCGATTCTAGGTCCAGAGATGCCTGTTGGAGTAGATCAGCCACAAGCTTCAGTGTAGGCTGTCGTTGCCGCCCTAGTGTGTAAGAACCCATCGCCATCAAGTCTCCAATCTGAAATCATGAATTTGCAAGAACACTGGTTTAAGTTGACATGTAAATATGCAAGGACAAGATTCTTTCCCATTCTTAACTATGGACAAGTACTGCTGTTGGGGCTGCATGATTAAAACTGAAAGGAGAAAGGAAGAAAGACATACATCAGGCTTTGATATGTGAAGGCGTAGGTTATGTTTGGTGACAAGGGTGTACAAGTGGGCTATGAGATTGCCTCGCACACTGGTCACAAGCAGCTCCATTTTTCGCACATTCTGTCAGTCACATTGCATGTAAAAGGGTCATTGCCTTGTGCCATGGAACACCTTAGTGCTAGACTCCAAGAGACATGTAGCTATGAGAATTACACAGTATGAGCAGGGATCTGAGCTACCATATGACAGACCTCACCTGCAGTTCAAGACAGCATATACAACCATGGAATGCAAGGGAAGGACTCCAGAGAGATTCCAGACAATTCCAGATGATTGTCCAAATGCTTTAACCAATGCATCATCATTTTGTTTACCTCTCGAGTTGCTGAGGACATTTCCAAGTTCCTCTCAGCTTCTTGAATATGCTGGACAAAACGACTCCGAGACTCATTGTTGGGACAGAAGTAAATGTATGACAGATTGAACAATGCTTGCGTGTAGCCAAAATCTGAGGATTCTTCCATTGGCCACACCTGCACATTCAGCTCACCACACACCATGTTCCCCTTTTGAGAGTTTTATTGTTTTTCTTCTATTCCAAGAGATACTGGCGGTTTCTTAATGGATGATGCACTTTACTCCTTATCAATGCACATCTGGAACTTGGTTGCTGGATGATCAGCAGGGTTCAATATTTCCTGTACAGAGCACCCGCAACTTAAACAGTAGGAAATGGAAGTTTCAAAAGGATGTTCTACCTTGCTGGCAATGGCAGTTGCCAACTGCAGCTCCTCTAGATCAGCAAGTTGCACACCTGCAGCATCATCTCTCAAAATGCGATCCAGCAGTCCTTGATGTGATCTCATGAAGTCTGCAATTTCCAGAGCCACCTCATCTCGGCCCTGCAAGACCTCCAAAAACCTTAATAAAACTATGAAAACATTCGTGCTTGCTTTGCAGAACAAGGGGGAAAAATAGACAAGCAAAGACCGAGAGATACCATCACACCACAATCCATGATAATGAAACATGGGTATATACCATATCAGCAGATTCTGTAGTATCCACCAGTGAAGTGAAGCAAAGGACCAATCGAAGAACAGGTGCTACAAGCTGGTGTTGGCGGTCTTGCTGATTAGGTATGCCAATCCCCACTTTCACTTGCTCCCAGTTAACATCATCCTGCACATCCTTACAAATAACTCATGTTTTGTACAAAGCCAAATCCACAATCTAAACCGTAACAGATTGCAAGATCAACATGCATACAAAAGAAATAACATCAATCTTCACAAATGCAATTTTACACATAATGGAGTGAATATATATGTGACTAACACACTAATGCAAGAAAAAGAGCTTACAGTCAGGTGAGCATCAACAGCCCGACAAGATGACAGATGACGAAGTGCCCCCATAGCATACAGCATCTGTGCCCCACGCTTTCTATTGTGGAAGCACACTCTTAGCAATAAAGCTAGCTCTGATTCCAAGGTATACAATTGACGCAATGACTCCGTAGATGGGAGTAAAATGGCCTGTGAATAACACAGCCCACATTCAGCAGGTTAGCCTTTCCTTGTGCTTTTTCTAAGTTTTCCATTTCTCCACATTCAAAGTTGACATTATGATCATTTCTCCAAGTCTTGATCATTTCCATAGTCCCTGATGATTCAAATCCAGCTAGCAAAAGCTGTAATCATGTGCAAGGAAATCTTTTTTTCATTTAGACACCTGCTATGACATTTTCTCTTCTGATGCTGCAGCAGCAGCAGGTATCATTCAGACCTGATAAGAATTTGTGCTGATATCTGCCAAGCATGAGTGCAGGAGTCCCCGACTTTGTAGTTGACTCAGAAACACTAGGTGATTATCAACAGCAAGCAAGCCATCCAGTACATAATGTGCCATTGCCTTCCCCACCTCACTCCCATATTTTGCATCCTTCACCACCTGGAATCCAAGCACACCCAAGAACTAGAGATTCTCAACATTACTGTAACACGCACGCACACATACATAAGCATATTCAACCCCAGTGTCTTTCCCTTTCCAATGGGCAGTCTAGATTATTTTCTCTCATAGTGAAGGAAATGCATTACCAGATCCACAAGAGCTGTTGCATCACGTTTGAGGATTGAAAAGTTCCCTTGTGCAAGATCTGCCAAATCTCTGTCCAACTGCATTTTCACATGTACCAACAAGTATAGCAAATATCAGAACTTGGTGGCAGCAGCTTCTTCAATCTCTTCAAATTCTACCAACTCCTTTCAAATCTGTCCTTTGCAAATCTTCTCACTTTGTGCATCCTGCCCTATTTCACACCAAAACCATCCTCTCACCTCTCTTGTATCCTTTGTCCCCCATGTCATACCAAAACCAACCTCAACTCAATTGTGGGTTGAGCAGATGACAGATTAGAAGTGCTTACTTTCTCAATCTCAGTATCTTCTTCACCATCACGTCCTTCCACTAGAAGGGCCCTCATAACAGACAGAGGAAGATCCCGGTTCACCATCCCTCGGCAGTAATGCAAGTAACTTAGGAGTGTTGCATACTGTCTGACCCACCAAATAGCAATTGCACAATTTATTTTCTTCAGACATTGTGTGTACCGTAACCACTTGTATTCATATGCCACATAACACTATCTTGCCCAATAACTAGATCTGATTCCATGCTCCAAGATTTGCAAACATGATCTGGTGTACTCTCAATTATAATCATATGACAGTTGGTCCACAGAAACCTTGAGTTCATAGAGTTTTTCTTTGTGTTGGGTTGAAGGCACACAGCATTACAAGACTTGCACTACCTGCGTCGCAAACTCTCAGAAGACTCGTGTCGAAGAATGGATGCAACGAGCTTGGATAGGATGGTGTGGCACGCACTGTTGGACATGCGCACTGTGGATAGTAAATCAAGGTAGGTCACATCATCTGTGCTTTCACCCTTGCCTGGTGATGCAATGCTCCATTCTTGCAGCTTTGCCATAGTTGTTAAAGCCACCTACAACAAAGTTTGCAGATATGGGTGGGTATATACCATCATCACAAATCCCCAAAAGCTTCTTCAATGACAAGACAGGAAAAAAATTCAACTCTGAGTCACAGGGCTTACCTGGCTAAGAGAGAAGGCCATGCGCAGAGAGCAGTCAGGTGAAATGGTGGCAGTCAGAACTGCATCCATGATCCTGCAGAAAACCAACAATCACAATAGGGAATGTTTCAGGTGAAATTGGTGGCAGTCCAAACTGCAATCCAGAATACTGCAGAAACCCAATGATTACAAAAGGAATGAAATGTCATCCATGATCATCACCTCAACAAATGTAGAAGTTCCAAAATTCTAACAAAGCTGATGACTACAGCCTGCAACATCAGCTTTAGTGATAGCTTGCTGTTGCAATGGGGGCAAAATTAACTCACTCAAATAGGAGATGTGAACTGCTGCCAATGAAATGAAATCTCCTGGAGATTGCCACCTAGAGAAAAAACCAAGCACATTCATGAAGAATTCCTCACAAAGAGCAAACAACAGAAGCATACACTCAATGACAAAGGGTAGACGAAACTATTCTTTAACAGGGAAGAACACAGAGAGAGAGAGAGAGAGAGAGAGAGAGAGAGAGAGAGAGAGAGAGATAGAACTGACCTCTACAAGCTGGGACCACCCAACAAGCATGTGGAGCTGTGCAGCTTGCTCTTCCAGATTTCTGTTCCGCTTCCATGCCCATCGTAGCAGCTGCTGGACTGCTTCCCGAAGTTCAGCCTGCTTTTGGCCATTGACTAGCAGATTAAACTGTACCTCCAACCTTTTGTACTCCTGCTAACAAACAAAACTCCCTTATAAATGTCAGGAAAAAGCAGATCTTAACTCCCGATTTTGAGCATTTGTGCACCCACCTCTCTATCCCTAAAGCAGACCATAGGACCCAAAACATCAGTTTTCCATGCCACATGCTGTGTGGCAATCACATTTGAGAAAGACAATACTCTGTGACCCCTTTCAAATGAGATCCACGAAATATTACAGGGACAGGGGGAATAGGTTTTTCACCTGCCAAAGCAAGTCCCTGAAAGCTGAGAGGTCAATCAACCGGTCTCCACGCTCAGAAAGGTGGTAGACTCCACCATGTTCAACTGTAGCCGAATTCCCTAAAATCTCATCTACCTACAAGAAAACAAATGGACAATTGCAAGAGTCTTTTATATCAGGATACATAAGTAATTATTGCCAGTTGATAGGAAATAATTCCCAAGGCATGTAGTAGAACAATGTCCCATCAATATGAAGCTCAAAAGGACAACTTTTTTTACAGAAGTTTTAGGGCAAACCTTCAGGTCATCTTTCAAGGCATGCAAAGACTGGGAAAGATCATTGTGGGATTCTGGCAACTGGAACTGAAGAATCTCGAGAAGCTCCAACACCTATAAGGCACACCCAAATATTATAGTCATAACCAGGGAATACAAAGGTGCCCACATGTGTATGTATGGTAATTAGGTCTAGGGGGGGAAATCATGAGCAGCAGCATTATTACATTGTCAAGATGCATCAAACCAATGAAAAAATCTTCATTCCTACAAACATCATGTTTTGGGGTGATTTACTTTGATCTTATGTAGACTGGTGTCAGAAGGTGTCATAGTTAACCGAGGTGGCATTAGATTGGATGGCATCCCAGTTGTTTCCCACCCAAGAGGCTCCCGCAGAAACAAGCGATTCAAAAGGTGGCGGCAGCTATCACGATGCAGAATGATATCCATGTCACCCACGTGCAACTCCAGTGCAACGAGCTTCAGCAGCCATGCTCTCTGCAACAAAACAAAAATATTATGCCTCAAGAAGCAGTTTGTCCATATCAAAGTGAACACCAGTTCAATTTGTACACCCACAACCAAATGGTGGGTTCTGAATCCGGTCTTTAGCTCAATAACTGAACCTGATTCAAAACCCACCAACTAAAGAAGTGGCAAACTTACTGTTCATCAAACTGAACACAAATGGAAATTGAGAGTGTCCAACCGAAAAACCAAAACACCTGTTGCAGGCTGCTAACACGCATAGGCAGGTTGACACTACGCTTTGGAAGAGGTTCACACACAAAAGTATCCAAATGCTGCAGGTTCACACAAGACAGACCATTAGTCAAAACCCTAAACTCAGACATAAGAAGATTGAGTCAAAATACAGCATGACACCAATCTTGTAAGGCGCACAAGACAATGAAATATCAATGCATGAGCTTTAGATGACCTTCTCTACCTCTACAGGGAGGAGCTTAAATGCACCTTTGAGAAAAATTCGTACTTCTCACCCCAAAGAAGCTCCACCATTGGACCACAAGTAACTGGATCAACGCACAGCTCATACATCAACTGCAAAAGTGATTGTATCCATAACAAACCCATCAGTTTCTCGAAAAAGCAAAGACACTACATAACAGTGCAACTTCACACTTTGACCTCCCTCCCTTGAGGATTTGCCTGGTTTTATGTTTTTTCACTTTCTTAGATGAAGGAATGAAATTCCTCAAAAACTCACAAACTCTAGCAGAGCTAGAGAGACCCACAAAAGTTGCCAGACCTGGAATCCAAGTTCATGCAAGTTAGCATTCACTTCAGGCCTTGTGAGGGTGTCCAACTGATCCAGTATCACACGTAGGCAACTGCAAAGCAACACCTGTATCATTAGAGAGAGAAACAAAACACAATAGAGTCCACCTACCTTACTAACAAAGCCAGTAACAACTCTCAACAGCAAGTAGAGTCTTGGAAGATAAAAGTAGTAAGTACCTGAAGTGACGCTTTGGTTGGAGCACTGTCCTCTCCACAGGTTGGTCGACATCAAACCTCAAAAGAAGGTGAGTCACATTAGGAGAAGGTTGATCTAGATTGGCCAAGAGGAGCTGTGTGTGCACAGAATGATTCAGAGTTTTGAATGAATGAATGACCCACCAGGAAAAAATGCAAAAGAAACAACTGCTCAAAGCTAGAAACTATTGGTAGTCCCCAATCAGCTCAGATCAGCTCAAATAAAGCAATGGTAAAACAGAAATCACAACTCCCATTCCTGCTACAAAAAAACACTCAGAAAAGTGACATGCAAGAGATATGCTGCAATGCTGCAATGATATCTGAGCCCAGTCAAAACAGTCTCTGGATCATCAACAAACAAACCAGGAAGCCAGTAGTCATCTCTCTGTGCCTTAAGTGTAGAAAATTGGGGACAAAAAAATACAATGATGAAAGGAGAGAGGTACCTGCAGAATAAGAGAACCAATGTCATCATCGGGACTTTCAGGAGCTTGCAGCTCATCTGCACGTGTCTCAAGGCATGCAGCATAATCCTCTATCAATGATGATGCTGCTCCTGCCTCAATTATAACAGACACCAAGTGCGGCATTCGCAAACTGGAAATCAAAGCATCCACAACAAAAGGGTGAGGAAAATTTAGCTATTTGCTGTGATGTAACAGAAGTCTATCAAATTCTTGAGCTATCAGATAAGCAGGGTGATAAGCAACCTCAAATAGGTGATAACAGGAAGACTACATATGGTCATCAACTTCAAGAAACAAGCTCATCAAATCATTCTATAACAATTGAAAAACAGATAAAGCAGCTTCTGTAAGTCTGCTAGAATTTTACAAACCTTGGAATCTAAGACAACAAACAACTGGTTAAAAAAACAAAGATGTGGGCAACCTGAGGATCTTCATGATCTGAACAGAATAACGTTGAATCTGTGGCAGTGGATCATATCGTACAAACTCCAAGAGCGCTACAATTTGCCGTATGTCATGGGACAGGATAACATCAATTGGCTGCAATACAAAAACCACCCATGATAGTTAAAAATGAAGAAGCTGCACCAAACTACTTTTGCAAATATGAGTGTTCTAATAGAGAATCAATGTAAATGAAGAGCTAAAATACTTACCTGATATATTGGACGCCAATACTCTGCAAAAAGAGAATCCTTTGAAAAAGCACTAAGAAGGATCTGAAGGCATAGAGAAATAGCATCCTCCAAAGCTGGGCCATACAGCTGGCTTGTCCGTTGCTCCATCACAGTGTTCACACCCAACATTAAGATACTCATAATGTTTCGGAAAATCACTTTCCCATTCATCAAATCCTGCAGGACCCAACAAGAAAAGCTTAAAACAACTTGAACATCTAACCCATTTCCATACACAACAATTTTCCACTCTTGTGGTACCACAATTGCACACAAAAACATTAAACCTGTTTAGCAGCTTGGCCATAGATCTATATCATGACAAGAGAAAATAAAACAGATAAAAGTCTAGAAAACTACTGGGGAAAAAACACACAGTTTGATCAGGCACCTTCATCAACTCAATAATTGGCATACGTGCCAGGCCTCCAGCTGCTCTACCTGCAGCTGCTATCCCCCCAGGAAGAGAATTCTCTGGAGGAAGGAGATGATCTGCACTACTCCTAATGTCGTCCTCTGTAAGTTGGTAGAGACTCAACATCCTGCACATCTCCTCACCACTTAAGAATCAAAAAAACTGATACAGACCTGAATACCACAAGCATTTTTCACACTGTTGCAAAGGCAGTTTAACTTTTTGTATGCAAAAATCATCTTAGACTGCCCTAATCCACAACACCGACAAAATTCCAGAAAAAAGCTGCCACACAGAAAATTCCAGATGGGCAATAAATGGTAACCCTCACATTTGAAAATGGCGAAGAGCTGCAGCAACGAGCTCCCATTTCTCCACAGGATCAGCATAAGCCCTCTGTGTGTGGGGAGCAAAAACCTGGTCCCGTACAAACCTGAAGATGCCTATGTACCTACACAACTCCTCCCCATTTGAAGAATACACTTTGTAAATAAAAACCTCACCCCCAACTACTACCCTTTGACAAGATGTGACTATTTGGCTGAATCAGTTCCATGACTTGGGGGTTGGGTGCCAGTGCAAAACAAACAGTAACAAAATATCAAAATCATGGAATCTCTTACCTGGAGCCCTTGTCGGTTGTGTGAGACTCCTGAGCAATGAGGACGTTCAGCAGCTTCAGATATGAGAGAGTGGATGGGTACTCTTCCTGCCTGGCCTCCACCTCATTAAGCTCAAAGGTCATGTCATAGACCTGAATCAAGAGCATGAACAAGTCTAATGAGTTTCTAAGATCACAACAGATCAACCACACATAAAGTGATGCTAACACCACAAGAAGGCATCTGTTCAATCATCCCTGAATCTACAACTGTAAAAGCAGGTTATTTTCAGCTGACAGAACACTGTGATTGCCACAACAAAGCAACCAATAGAACTTTTTCCACCAGGTTCTTCTTCTGTGTGGAGGTGGTCGGTCAGTCTGAGAGACGAACCTGGGACGGAAGGGGTTGCATTGAACCGTTACTCAAAAGTGGTGTGGCTACCACTGGCAAGTCATACTGCTCCAACAAACTCCACACTTTGTCTTTCATCGCTGGTGAGATAGGAACAAAAGTGGCAATTGCATTCCGCAGTGCACCCTGCATTGCAGTCAGTTGTTGCTCTTAACAATTCAGATCTGAGCATATCAAGCCTTCCCATCTATCTGTTCTTGCACATAGCTTATCACAAAAGTCAACCCTCGACACTTGAACACATTAACACAAGTGATGCTGTCATCCAATATTCCTCATATTTGGAAGACTATACACTGCACACACTAACTAGTGTTTGAAAAGTTTCCCAAGTGGTCTGTATGGGTCTGGCACAAAAAGAGCAGCTCACCTTCAAATACGGGGGCACATTCTCATATGAAAGTAGCTTGAAGAGAGGTCCAATGTCTGGAAACCATTGGGACCTCTCCATCTCATTGCCCATTTCCATCACCTGGCAAAACCCAACAAACATAGAGAACTAGTCACCAATCCTTCAAACATAGACAATGTTCAAAACATAAAACCAAAGTAGTGTACACATCACACCAGCAAAATTCTTGTCAAACACCACCTCAAACAATTGGGTCTCTTACTGACATAACCAATCATCCACACTTCGCACTGCAGTGAACACTGAAAACAGTGAGGATTTCTGTATATGCTCCTCTAACAAGAAAGACTCCACAAGGAAAGATAAAAGTAGTAAACAGGTATCTCATACCCGCATCAGAACTTTCAGATACGCCTCCAAGGCACGTGCATCACCTTCCTGAAAGGGAGGAAGGAAAGCTCCAGCAGTTTGAAGACACTGTCGGAACCGTTGCTCATAAACAACCAATGAATTGAAAAGGGTTTGCCAACCAAGTGTACGTATCATCTTGTTCTGAAGTAGTTGATAGACTCTTTTTGCTCCTTCCTCACTTGATGCCTGTCAAATGCAAGTGTGAAGAACCCCTTTTTGCACTTCAAAGGAAAAATCCAGGAATTTCTGGCAGCAGTCTTTTGTGTAGATACATGATGAGTTGGGAGTAATCAGGGACATCAGCATTAGAGCTCATCAGACATTTTCAAAAGACCATAAGACCAATATCTGGCCATGAGCCAGAAAATCAATGACAGAAGATATCCTCTTTACCAGAGATGTAAGCATGTTGAGAAAGGCAACTAATGTCCAATAACTGGTGTGATCTTCACCAGCAAACCGCACAAAATTCCACAGGTCCTCATTGTCAATAATGAGCTCTGGCTCCCTCTGTCAACAATGTTCCAAGAAAAAAGAATCATCAGGAAAGGACCAACCTTTTCACAGGTTATAGAAATCTTCATCTTCCCCTTCATTCTCCTATCAAACAACTTTCCAAAAACTGCCCATCTGCCCATCTTCTGCTGCACAAATGTAAATCTTGCTTGGTGTACCTCCTCTGAATGTACCATTCTTTTGCTCAATGAACAAAGGTGCAGGCTACTACTACAGTATCAGCTCAAAATCAAAATAGTATGTACCCAAAAAAAGGCATGATCAAAACCTGGTAAACCTCCCCAATGAGCCTGAGCAGTGAGATGAAAGGCTTTCCTTGTGCAGCATCCATGTTCTGTATTTGTGCCTTTCCATCACCATTTGCAAGATCCTTTGCCTCCACTGTATATGTGTCCAAAGCTACCATTGCTGAATCTTTCAACTCCTTGATCTATACAGAAATCAGACATTACCAAAAGAGACCCAACAAATTTGATGTGAAATTTGGGAACCAGAATTTGGGAAGAAATTGAGGACCAGAAATTTCAGGTGATGGCAGAAACGAACACAAGGTTCATGTTCTAGTTCTCAAATACCCAACTTTAACACAGCCGTTCTTTCTGCATTCCAACAAATAGTTTGATACAGAATAGGTCTCTCTGCATTAGGTCTGAGACTTGCCTTGTTGCGTCCCACCGGTTGTGAAAGAAAGCTGGTAAGGAGCTTGTGCAAATATGCATTGTACATGAACACCAGTTCTTCATCATCATTCTGCATTTGTACAAAATGTGAGAGAAGAAATGGACAGAAATATGGACCAGATGCTAAGCTTCAAAGCTGGTGAAAAATGTTCCTACTTTCTTAGAACACTCCAGATAGGTTCTAGACAGGCATAATATTGCTCTGATGATTACACAAGACCAAACTTTTATGGACAGTTTTATGTCTCTAATCTATCCACTTGTGCCTTTTGGTCAACAGTAGAGAGAAGGTTCAGACCTGATAAGTAGCAGTCTTCAGCACTTGGGTTGTGAGAAACTCAAAGACATTGTGTTCACATGCACGATTGAGGCAAGATTGGGCACTTGCATCATCTGCAAAGAGGGCACCAGCAGAGGTGACCTCAGACACACTCTTGGTAAGCATTATGTACACAGCCCACACAAGTCGAATAACCCCAGTGAAGCCCTCTGCTATCACATTGAGGTCTGATTCATCCATCACCTGCAAAGAAACATGAACAACGACATCAGATGGGAGTTTTGATCACCAAAATTAGAGCTAGAGACAGGAAGTGCTCCTGAAACCAAGACAAGAGGCAAAAGACTGTTCTTGACCATCTTGCTGAGAAGCCCCTAAAGATACCTGTAGACAGAAGGAAAGAGGAGAGACTTAGAGAACCAGCTGAAAGAAGAAAAACAGAAAAGACAAAAAGGCTCACCAGCTGTTGAAACTCTTGGCGAAAGCCAGCATTATAGGCAAGAACAGAGCCCATTTCTTGTGTTCCGCCCAATGCATCTGACATGAGAGAATTGGAGAGTGAAAACATAATTGTGTAAGTTATCTGCACCCAGTTTGCAGGCAACCCATATTAATTGATTATCAGTGATGCTCCTCTCACCAATCTCCTCTGCATTGCTGTTGATGCTGCGTGAATACAAGAGCAGGTTGTAGCCATAACTCTCACCTGGAGCTTGACAGCATCGTAAGGAAGAGTCTCATCCATTGAGCAGTCCTTTAGTAGAGAGTACAGGTCATTGGCCTCCTGAGGATCTGCAAAGAATATTTCCAAGAGGATAATTCACAATGCAATCCACTTTGTCTGTAGGTGGACAAGTTGAGAATTCAAATAAGAGCTCAGAGAACAGAAGTAGCACCAGGATCAAAGTTAGCTCCTGATCTCATAACACTGTACACATTTTGTAATTGGTGAAGGAAATAAACTAAGACCAGGGGACAATGCTCCAACGTACTGATGCGAACAATAAGACACGTGAGGACGAGGCAATGACATATGCTAAGCCGCTCCTTCTGGATGACATTTCGGCGTTGCACCAGCACACCACGTGAGTCCATTACATATGGCTCCACTCCAGGACCTCCCAGCCCAGCAGGTTCTTCCCGATTCAGCTCCTACACCATTACAAAATACATGGGTTCCTGTCATACTTGACTTACCTATAGTTCTTTCTTTTTCTTCTGGTCAAAGCTCACAGAAAACTTATAGAGCTAGAGGACAAGGCACTGATACACAACCCAGGATGGTCTTGAAACTGGGGGGTTACCTTTATGAGGGAAATAAGTCTGGAGCGTAATCCAGAGTCAAGCAACTTCTCCACATAGTTTTGAACGTCCGCAACAAGGTTTGGATCCAGTTCCTCATCTAACACAATGGCCTGGAGGAAACAAAAAATCAACTATCATTTGTATCACCTAGCTCAGTTTCTCTGTGGAATTCTTAATATTTCCATGGATTCAGAACTCATGCTAAACAAAGACCACATCATCATAGAGGCATAAAGAAGCAACAAAAGCTTCAAGAACTCCTCTGTACTTACAATATAACCCAACCTGAATACATCAATTGTGAGGTGACCTGATGAAAAGGCTGTAGAGATTCCAGATCTGACAAGTAAAGAGGAAGAGAAAAAGGGACACAACATGATGAACTTTCAGAGCATGATCATTTGAGGACAAAGTGAAGCATCGAACACATGGATACACAGGAAAGACAGCTTACTCGGAGCAATAGTTGAAGGGATGTGATCAGAGCTCTTCGTTCAGTAAACCAGAGCCCAGCAGCCAACCGCAAAATTTCCAATGGTTCCCGCCCTAACAAGCTCCACTGGAACAACATCCCACATTCATCCAAGGGCATCCATCGTCTTTACAAGAACTACTACAAGCAACAATGCCAAAAAAGGAAAATGGATATTTTCATATATTGATTTACCCACCTCTTGATGTGCAGAAACGAGCAAACCAACACAGTCAATTTCATTCAAATTATAGTCATCACTCAGCTTCAGGGCCTGCAAATGATCAAGACAACAAGGGCAAAATGCACACAAAATTTTATTTTGAGCAGGGACCCAAAACCCCATATGCAACAGAGTCTGCAATGGATATGTTGAAAAATACAAAATACCATTTCCTTGTAACAACAATGCTGATGGCCTGAGAGCTTACAATCTGTGCATCTTGGTCGTCAAGAGTTGTTGGTGGTGCATTTGGTAATCTCACCTCCCTAGATACCACTTGTGTTCTATCCTCTGCTTTTGGAGCCTGCCAAAAACCATCAAAAAAAAGAAAACAGGGGTGTTTAGAAGCTTCTCTTCTCCACTTTGAAGGGGGTAAAGCTGCAACATCACAATTTCTCTTTCTGCTCAATCTTCCAATGCAACAACTGGATTAATTGCAGTGAATTTGTTGATTTATGCAAGCAAATGGCAAAGCCTGTATCAGAAATTTCTACTTCCGAAGGCAATTAGGGTTTAGGGTTTAGGGTTTAAGAGAAAATGCTCTTTAGGAAATGCATGGAAACAGGTCCGATTTCTTGCTCTTTTTCTCTCGATTCTTTTTTTCCTAATACAACCAGTCATTACACCATGCGAATTTCTTTCTTCGTTCAGAAAGAAGAGTTAAAAGACAACCTTGCACTTCATGTTAGGGTCGAGCAGAGAGAGGAAATTTGTCAATACAAAACCAGTGTTTTTTCTGCACCATTTTTCTGGCAAAGGAAAACAACCAAACTCTGCTGCCCCAAGGCATTCCTTAGAAGTTATGAAAGAGAAGCGGAAAACCCATTTTGTTTTTTTGCATTTTTTTGCCTTTCTTAACGTGGCAGAGAGGAGGCTTACTGGGCACTTGAGAAAGGACTCAAAACTAGGGAAGGAGACATGTAAAGCGTGGGAGAGATCAGCACGGTGTTGTGGCTCCGGCTTGGCTCCGACCAGCACCGCTGCCTCCACAGTCGCCAGCAAACGCCGATACGAAACCATGTCGAGGAACCCAGACCCACACCCACACCAACGGCACCACCAAACCCAAAAAAATGAAAAACCCACCACACTTAAAAAACGAAGCTCCCCGTGATCACTCCACTTCCTGCCACCATCTCCCACGCTACGACCTGCATATCGAAAGAATGAGAGAAAATGAGAGCGAAAGTCGCAACCCCCGAGAAGCCCAAGGACACAAGAGAGGGAAAAACGCACTGTTCGCGCGCGGCCGCAAGCGCCAGAGAGGGGGGAAAACAAAGAGGAAGGTCGAAATCGAGAGACGGTAGGTAGGTAGGTAGAAGAACCTTCACCCGGGTATATACCGGTTATGTATGTATACGGTATACCGAAGTAGTAGGTAGTACCTGAATAGCCTCAACACTATATATATAATTATATTAACATAAATAAATAAAGGAAAAAATACACAACAAGGGAACAAGAGAAGAAAAAAAGAAAGGACCAAAGTCCAAACAAAAGACCGCACCCAAAAGCATGAAACGCACAATGGGCAGCCCAAACACGAGTAATCAAGAAAGAAACCTCGGACCTAAACCCATCACTAGTAGCACGAAGCAAGTTGTGCAAGGAAATGGGTGAAAAACCTTGTAGGACCCAAGCCTAGAAGAGGTTTCTCCTACTAAGCAACAAATGCCCATTACAAGATAATGGCAAGTTGAACTTTCTAAACAGTCATTAACACCCTCTACTTATAAAATGAATGTAAAATCAAAAGAAGAGGACCTCCAAAGCCTTTCGCTATCTATGTCATGTTGGCACATTGATGACAGAAGTTATAAGCTTGTTAATGTAAACATCCAAATATTTTTACTATTGGAGGGATGAAATCATCTTTAGGGTGTTGGTATTGATATGACATAACCTTTGCCTGATTTGCAATTATTGTGGCTAATCTTCGAAAAAAAATTTGCACAAATCGAGTCAACAATGACTACATTTTTTAAACTACGAATATTATCTGTGATAAACAAAGTTGTACCCATTCATCACTATGATGACTAAAGAGATGGTGTCAGGAGAACATGAATTTGTTCGTGCAAAACATGGAACTTAGCATCCCTTACATTGGACATGAAAGAATCCCAAATTACATCATGTGTGGCAGTGTGCTCTCCTCATGAACACAATGTAGTAGGTATACCCTATTGAATCTATGGGCTAGCTACATATACATTGAAAAAAACCATGAGCCATAAAATGCGGGAAGCCCAATCTTGTGTGTAATGTTGAGAAGAAAGTGTCAAAGGTCATCCTAAAAGATGGAATGACTTGGCGAGCAAAAGCTAAGCACCCGAATTTGGGCATGTGCAAGATCTTAGTCAAACATGATGACAATCTGAAAACAACTCTGAAATGATGCTAAAAAATGAATGTTCATGCACATTCTAAAATGTTTTCTTAAAGACAATCCATTCCTCTTTCTAATAGTTGTTTAAATGGAAGGATGGAATCTTAAGCAACTAGAGGTAGAAGGTCAAAAGCCCACCTAAAGTGAGCTTGGAATGGAAGTGGACCTAAATTGCTAGCCTTGTAGGCCCCAATAAAAATGGGCAGTTGTCTTGCAAAAATCTAAATGCGATGCTATTTTGCAAAAAATGTTGTTGAAGTTTCCATTTAAAATTCATTTGCAAGTATAGTAGCAATGATGGTAGCCAAAGCCATTGTCGCCATCGACAGAAGCTTGAGCTTTTGGTTGCCTAACCATTGATGCTAATTTGCCAAGGAGAAAATGGGTGACATCATTGTTGGTGATGCAATTGTGGCTACAATGTGGGAGCAAGAAAAGGGTGGGGAGAGGAGCTCCCCGTCGTGTTTGTCTTATTTGTTGAAGTTGCAACTAGAAGCAACAAACAATAAAAGAAAAAAAGGAGGAGTTGCAGCACGTAATTGTAGCCCAAGGATGAAGAAGAAGAAATAAGGAGAAGAATAAGAAGCAAAGAAGGAAGGAGAAGAAGGAAAGAAGGAAAAAGAAAAAGGGGCAATGGAAAAAATTGAACTTTAATTGCCATTATTGGGAGCTCAAGTTTTTTTCTTAAACCTCCAAGGTTTAAACATGAACAAAAGTTCATGAAGCCTAGGGTTTGCTCAAGATGAAGGGGTTCAAAGGGGTCTAATTTGAACCTCCCTTTTTTATTTTTCTTTTTTTTTGGATTTTCTAAAATTAAGGTGTAGGTTCAACATTTTTCATTTTTATTTTTATTTTTATTTTTGATCCAATTGAAAGATTCATCCAAATTGTGGATGACAAAATATTTCATTCATCAAACCAAGGGAAGCTAATGGACAAACATGGGGTTAATGATTGTGTGGGCAAGTTAGTTACTTGCGAACATACATCAAATTATTTGACCCCTAAGAGATAAAAAAATTCATTTTAATTCATTTTCAATTTCAATTTTCATTTTGAACTTTTTTGAAATTTCATATCTTTTTCCTACAACATTGGATTGATAAACAGTTTACATGTTGAGTCACTAGAGAAGAGAATTATGTGTGTGTGAAATTACAAAAGTTTTGGAGACAAAAAGTTATGGAAGCCGAAGGTTGATTTGGCATCTGTGGAATTATTTGCCATTCAAACTTTGGGAATTTAGTTTTCAGCCATATGAAGGCAAAATCTGAAGTTTTATATGGTAGTGAATTCCTTTTGAAGAGCATTTCCATCATGAGATTTTTTTCATCATTTTGAAATAGGAAGTTTTGGAGGTTCGTTCTAGGATGTACGATGGTTTGTGGCCAACTTTCTTATACCAAACATTTGGTGGTTCAACATTGTGCTATTGAATATATTTTCTGCACCTTACATGTGGTGGAGTGTCACGCCATCAATGAACGTGAAGGATTTGAATTCATGTCATGATTTTTGTGTCAAAATCATTAAAAAAGATATTTATGTTGCATGAGTTATGCATCTCCAGTTATGTTTGTTGGGTTGCACATGTTTATTAGCTTGTTGGTCTAGTTATTATATGTTTTCAGGGGTAGGGGGATTACCAAGGTGTGTGCCATTGGACTACAACCTAGGGGTGATCACATGTTCTTAAGTTGACCTCTTGGTAGTTTGTGCTTACTATTCACTGTGAAATTCCAAATGAAATGTTATGTGCCTTCCTATGCATGCCATTATTATTACAATGAGCCTAAGAGTTGTGGTTGGTGCGGTTAATGATTGTGCATGGGGCAAGGCCATCACCTAACCTTGATCACTAAATGAATCATGTTTGACTCTTGATTTACTTGAACATGTTGATTAAGTGTTAGTCAAGGTTTAGGTTATATTGGGAGGTGAAATTGCAAATATGTCTAGATTTGATCACTAGGATGCCCCATTGTTTATTGTTATAGTGAAATTGGGTTGATAACCAATAAACCATCGTGTTATGTTCATAATGTGCCTTAGTTTTGTTGCCATTGTGAAATGTTTTATGGGTGCATGTGCATTAACCATATAGGTGCAACATCCCTAGGTTCATGTTATGAGGTTTATGTTTTGGGGGTTTGGTTAAACTACAGCAAGTTTAACATCCTTGTAGATTTAGCTTGAACCATTACAAGTGTATCATCATTTTGTGACTAGATTTTAAAGGGGAGACCCAAATTAAAGTTCAGGTTCACCACAGAAAGGGAACAGGATCCAGGGATAATGAAAATTACCATCACTAATGGTTTTACTAGGCAAGGAATGCAATTCAAACCACCCACACCACCTTTATCATCATATGGGGGGGAGACTCCAAATTTGAAACATTTTTCTCCAAGGTTTGTCAACCCACCACTATTGTGGGACATGGAGGAAATGTATCGAACAACCAAAAGGCCTCATTGATATTTGAGGGTAGTTGGCATTGTTAAACTAAATAATTTCATCCAAAAGTTTGACAACTAATGTGATATGTAACAAATATGTAATCCCTAATTGTTCACACCCTTCATGACTTGGAAAGGTTTGTTTCATCATTTGGAGGGGCCGCCTATGGATGATTATCATGAGTTTAAGCTTGCCCATTAAATCCAAATTGAAGAGCAGCAAGTATATTGGTGTCTCAATT
>Ga0116228_10001672_pt1 | contig 18562 bp, 10 predicted proteins | sample S1TSphfallax_2_FD_89694 | JGI IMG/M metagenome (GOLD analysis project Ga0116228, IMG submission 89694) | Host-associated microbial communities from peat moss isolated from Minnesota, USA - S1T2_Fc - Sphagnum fallax MG | ecosystem: Host-associated > Plants > Peat moss > Unclassified | place... | reverse complement strand
TTTCCCTAACAAACTCGAAGAACCCAATCTCGAATTAACTTGGGTGCTAGTTGAACTAAAAACACCCAAGGTGTTGACATAACTTGAAGCACCCAAATTAGATGTAAAAAATCCTTGAATTGATCCACGTAATCCATCGTTACCATCTACACCTAATTGACTTGATGAACTAGAGACAAAACCAAAATTTGACAAGTTCAATGAATCTAATCTAAATGTAGACCCAAGGAAACAAGTTGCATTTAGTAGATTCATTTTAGATGTAGAGCCAAATTGTGCATTCAACAATGGCAAGGAACCAAAAAATAATAATTGTATTTAAAATTAAGAGGTTTTAGAAGAAGCACATTGCAAGCTACATTATTGCAGCTTGTTATTTCTTCCACAAACACGAAGTTTATAATTAGAGAATCTTTTTAGTTTTGTAAATCAATCCTTAGACTCTAAAGCTCACCAACAAATTTTTTTATCACCTTAAACCTTTGAAATCAAAATGAAACAAAACTATATGTAGCACTACTTGCATAATGGGTGATTGCAATGTGCACACCTAAGCCCTTGAAATCAAAACAAATTATAGAGCACAATGCAAGGTAAAAGAAAATACCTGAAACTTGTGTTCATTGTTGTAGCATGATCAGCCTTCAACCTTCAAGCTCCAACAAGATTTTGTTGCCTAGGCCCTACAACAATGAAACTCATAATGAATACTTGTCGTTGCCACCATCACATTGCATGTTACAACTCTTGTTCTCAATGTCAAAGAGCAGCCACCTAAAACCTTCGATGTTCAACTTGAGCACAAGAAGCTTAACTAATCAAACTTAACTTGCATAAAATTAAAATTTAAGAGGAGGTGGCAAAAACTTATGGGAAAGAATAAGCATATGGCAATGAAACTTCTCTCAATGTTGCTATGTGATGGCATGCCGCCTATCCCATCGTTACAAAGGTGGTGATGGCTAATGAAGGTAAGGCTGTAGACAACGACAATGGGTTGTTGTCTCAAAAATTAGATGATAGCTGGATGATGGCCTTTGATGTAGGCAACGATTGATCCACACTGTGTGCTACACGGGTGGCATCCCACACCTTGCCAAAGCTGAAATTTGGTGATTTTTTTTTAAAATCCAATTTTTAATAAAGGGCTTTTGCTAACCCCTTTTTCACATTTTGACAAATTTTTCGCCACAAAAAAAAATGTCGCTCTACAGGTGGTGATCAACCAAAAGAGGATTTAGCTAGATCTGACTAAAAGAAAAAGAGAAATAAAAAAATCTAGGAATATTGTTACATGTTGGTGAAGCACTAGAACCTATTACCTAAATATGGTGATTTCAAAACAAGAAAGCTAGAAAAATCTGCCCAAAGTCCTCCAAAAATGTTGACAATTTCAAAACTTTTTTTCCCTCAAAATCTGTTGATTTTAGTGAAATTTCTCCCTTGAGCATGGTTTGCTTGGGACTGTTTTTTGTTCACAAAATGGCAAATTTTCTCCACAAAAAATAAATTAAAATAAAATCACTGGATGGGATTACTTGGGCCATGGTTGGTGCACTGATATACAGACTTTGTCATTCATTACCCATTGATTGATTGGGAAACTTGCTGATAACCAAATATATCTTGCAAAATCTTGGGGATTGTAATAAGAAAGGAAAAAAGCTAATTGAAAATTATGGCCACACATGAGAACAAACCCAACACCAGAGGAGCAGGTTGTTGGTCTTGCCTATAAGGCAAGGATATTGTGTTAAGATTCATTATAGTGTATAGTAGCTTAAGGGGTTTTGGCCCTTAGGTAATAGGTCTATTTTTATATGAGGATTTTTGAAAGATGATAGTTTGGCTTGTGTTGAAACTTGAGATTAGTTATAGAGTTATAATAATATCTTGAAGGATTTTGGTTTCTTTTAAAGATTTTTTTTGAAGATTATATTTTTGCATAGTGAAATATTTGAATTTCTGTAATTTTCCTTTTGCCTTCAGATACTTTTTAATGTAAATGGTAAGGCCACAGTGTGACACACCACTTGCTCTTCACTAGTAGTTATTAGCCTATTTACTTATTTGTGCTCAAATTTGTTTGTGCAGCATTGAAGTTGGGCTAATCATAGCTCTGCATCACAAACCTTTGAGTTGGGGACTGGCAATTCTGATCTGAGTGTTGAACCACCCAAACCTCTAAATGCTTCCATCCTATTGGGGACTCCACTCCTGAGCTTAGAACTTAAGGTGCATTCACACTTGGTGTAAGGACTCTAGTATGAAGTCCCCTAACACCAAGCTTGTCATTTAGAATCTAAACCTATTTATCACGAAGATTCTATGTTAAAATTCACTTAATATTAAATAGTCACCCATTTAACATTGGGTGCCACCTAGATTTTCACTTAACACTGAATTAACATTCGGTGTGAATTAGCATTTAGAATAATGCTAAAAGGATGATGCATACGGCCTGAGTGAGCTGGGTGATTGACTGGTGACTTCTTATATCACTGCAACTAGTGTGGCCTGTGCCGTTGGCCCAGGTGTTACTGCGTCCCCAACTGATTTTTCCTTCCAAAACCTGGTTTTTTGGAATTTATTTGAATTTTCAGCGGCAGAAATCACTTAAAAAAATCAATATCTCTCACATTCTGAATCCAAATCTTACCAAATAAATTCCATTAAATCCTCTCATCAAGATCTTTCCAACAACACCAAAGGCACATTTCAATTCCTCTGAAATTTTCAGCTACAATTTAAGTTAATTTTCAGTGAAGAAATCATTCAATATTCAAGAACTTTTGCACCGCAAGTCCAAACACCATGGAACCAAGCCCATGCACCCCTCCTCCTTGAGAGCTTTCCAAAGACACCGAGAACAAACTACCTTCCTTCATAGGTAGATTGGCAGGACTATAGTGATGCATACTGATGCATAGTGAGGACTCTTTCATATCTTCTGGCTGGACCTAACCAGTTCTGCTTTGGGCTTGGGTGGTGGTAGCCATTGGTCACAAGGTCTGGGTTTAGTTCCTCTGGTGATCTAGAGTAATGTTCTTTTGTCAGGAATTTTATTTGTTGAATATATTATATTCTGAGAAGAAGGTGGGAAAAAAAAGAGTAGTATTATGGTTCCTCAAATTATCATATCATAGTACTTGACTTTGTGCGGATTGTGTGTTTTTGGGCCAGGCCTTTTAGGCAAGGACTATGCATTCTTGCGGGTTTACAACACCTTAATGCTATAAGTAGCTTGGACTTTACGGTGGGAAATATGTAATTTCTCAAGCATACCTATCAGCATTTTTTTAACTGGAGACATTTCATCAAAAAGAAAAATTCAAAATTCAAATTCAAAAGTCAAAATTTTTATATCAAAGATTTGTATATTTGGTTTTCATTGTGTAAAAATCACCAGGTTTGTATATTTGGTTTTCATTGTGTAGCCAAACATGTAAAAGGGTGATTAGAGTTTTGTTTTTTTTTTCCTGGTTAATAGCCATATTTGGTTATATCTTCCTAGGGATGATCACCACTTTAGCTACAAACAAAAATTCCTAGAAAAAAAATCGATGCCTATATTAAATACCTAGCAACTTAGAACTAGCTTAAAGACTAAGTATTTTAGGCTTAAAGCTTTGAAGTGGATAAGGAGAGACAAATGATTTAATATTCCAACTATTTCAAAGATCTAGTTGCCCTTTGATCTTATACTAAGCAATACAAACTATTTGTCTATAAAGTAAATGAAGTAATTTGAAGTGCAATCATATTTTAAACTAAACATAATTAACTTAAATGTCATGGCATGGATCTTGTGTATTTTACACCCTTGTTTTGCTTAGCATTGGGACACATGTTTGCTTGCATAGGACAACCTCAACCAAAGCCAAGCCAAAGTACATGCTACGATTGTGTATTCTTGGTTTTGGGGTTCAATGGGCCCTATATTGCCTAAAGCATTGGTCCCATATGACTTTAAGATATGTCCCATTTGCTAGATGCATGTGGTTGAAAGGACATAGGTTGACATGATCTGTTTCTTGAAACTGAAATAACATTTTTTTTCATTTCTTGCATTAACCTTGTAGAGGTTTTCTATTTCCTGTGTCATGTGTATTGGGCTCCCATAATTGAGTTTTTTGAGCTTTTAGTATCATATGGACAACTTTACATTTTCAAATAGATGGTCTAGATGAAATTGTCACAAAATTTTATACCTTCTTTTGGGATATAATAAGGGGACTTCTTTAGAATGATAAGTGTGGTAGTCCATGATGAACATTTCCCAACAGGGTGAACAAAGGTTTGATTGGACTATTGTTCAAAATAGGTGAGAGAGAGAGAGAGAGAGTGCCCAGGGAATTGGCATCCCATCACTCTTGTAAATGTGGCCTACAAGATTTTTCCAAAGGTATAATAGTTTACCTTGCAACCAATTTTTATGGTGGTGATAAATGTAGACCAAACAATTGCTTTTCCATTACATTTTTATAATGTTCTATTAGTGTAAGAGACTTTAGATTGGGCTAACATCTTAATCAATCAAAGGTCTTCCAAAACTTGACTTGCCAAAACCTTTGATAAGGTAAGCTTGACATTTTTACTAAAATAGGCATGGTTACTAAATTTTTGGAAATGGTGGAGCTATTGTTCAAGAGTGTAAAGGTGGTTGTATGCCTTAATGGGGGCATCATGAGGACTTTCAACATTGAAAGAAGGGTCAAACAAGGGTGCCCATGTTAGCCTACTATCTTTTCGTTATGATACATGAAGTTTTCAATTTTACGGTCTTATAAAAGGAAACAAAGAGACTAGGAAAAATTAGAGGCATCTTTTTTTCAAGAGGCACAAGATAACAAACTTCTTCACAATACACTGATGACAAAACAATATTAGTCAAGGTTGGCAAACGAACCTGTGAAATGTAGTAAATATGTTGGAGATCTTTTTGTTAATTACTGAATTGTTTGAATTCTAGGAGTCCCATTGGATTTGGACCTAAATAGTAGGTAAAATCCAATTTCAACTTTTTCTTGTAACAAAATTAATCAATAAGAGCAATGTTTGGTGGGGTTCAACTTCCAAAGTAATTGAGTTTGGGATTTCAATCTCAAGAGTTCGTGTTGCATAGGGCAAGTTCACACACATCAAGGGACTTAAGGAACACACAAGATAAATGCTTCCACCTATGAAGTTAAAAAGCAAGTTCAACCTTGTAGAAAATGAAAAATACATATGGGAGAAGACTATTGAAAGTGTTCTTGTAATTTAGGTGAATGAATTCAATGTTCTGACAAAGGAGATGAGTTGTGGAAAGTGGATAGGTGTCTACAAAATCAAATGATGACCCATTCATTCTATAAATGGTTGATATATGTTTGTAGAAAGATGTTGTGTTACATAATGAAGTCTAGGCCTACAAGGTAAGCCTTTAATCAAGGTTGCTTCAAACTTGGAACTCTTGCAAGGAGTTTTCAGGAATCCCAAGAAGGGTGAAGGCATGTACCAAATTAAGATTAAAAGGGTTAGAATTCAATATGTTCTATGGAACACTTGGTGACTTAGACTTTGACCCATGGCTTTGGAAGTGGAATGCCAGGGATCCAAAAGAATTGACAAGGTATTGTGCAAAACAAGGAAGACAAATGTTCAAATCAAGGTAAGAGTTTATTTGCAACATATTTGAGATGTGGGCAAAATATATCACATTGGACCTCCAATCCATGTTGATTTTTTTTTGGATAAAACATAAAGCCAAAAAGACGTTGAGTTTTTGTGGTCTTTGTGGCACTAAACTTTAGCAATCAAAAAGCCAACATGGACTAGAATATGCAAATGGATTGTCCTTCTTGTATAATAGTAACTATAAAGTCTCCCATTCATAGATTCTAGTTATGTCATATAGCAAAAGTGGCATGGATATAGGTGTTTATGTTCTTATATAGTCTCAAGATTCTTTAACACCTCAATTGCATCTAGAAACCTCTCAATTAAGTTGAATTTAAAATGATGCACAAATGGATCATGGGCAAGTCAAATTCACAAGACACGCCATGACCCAAACTTGGAAAAGAGCCACCATTTCATTTCTTATAATATAATTTGTGATCAATTGTTGTTAGAGACATCATCATTGGCCAACATCATCATGGATGGACTTCATTCATTTTTCATCCACCATCAATTGGTAGTTAATTTGTAATTTACAATTGATTTATAATTATTTCATAGTTCATTTGTTCTAGTTGTAGGGTACTGAGGTTTTCATGGACACAATTTTTCATAATGAAAACTTAACTTTAAGGGCTTAGTTGCTTAGTATGCTTAGGAAGTTTAGTTTTCTATGGTCTTTACTTTGTAGTCACCTTATGTGCATTTGGATAGGGAGAAATGACTTAGTTTTCAATGACATTAAATGGCATGACTTTAAGCTAAATAGTCTAATGTGAGAAGATTTATTGGATGATGGTAGAATAAAGTGGAATCACACACTTTCATAGATTAAAAAGCACCTTGAAAACGAGAACTTCTTGAGATGTTTGCTAGGGTTTGGTGCTAGCAGTAAGCCATTTGTGCATGGGATGGCAAAAAAATGAGGTGTGTTATTGATGTATTGGTGGTTGTTTTAATGGTAGTTGAGTTGGTTTGTTTTGTTGGGTGGGAAGTTCTTCTTCAACCCCTTGTTATTTTGTTTCCTTTCTACAATGAATTGTCCATTCATTCCCAATAATGATTAAAAAAATCTTCAACATTAGTTCATGGACATAGTTTCACACATCGGTGAAAAAAAGGGGGGGGATGCTTCAAAACCCCAACCTAAAATTCATACCAAATATATTACACCAAAGGTTGCTTTTCAATGGAAATATCAAGCAATGAACATTAGGATCCCATGTTATGTGTAAAGCCAAGTTTAGTGCCACCTTAGAACCCAACTTAAAAAAAAAAAAAAACTTGGACATTAAGTAAGATTATATTAAGCCATGAATTGCTATCTTTCAAAATAAGATGTGAATTTCAATTCTAAAATTTTAAACTAGTGTTTGGGTAGATACAAAAAAAATAGAATAGACAACAAACCATGGTGGTTATTGGGGTGGTTCATAAGATTCATAACCACATTTTTTAAGAAATTGAATAAATGTCCATAAAATAGTTAAACCTTTGCTAGTTCTTTCATGATTTTTTTTGAACTTTAAGATTTTTGAAATAACCAAAACTAACATGTGGTTCTTTGTTTTTGATTTTTTTTCCCAAAGAACCAAAAAAATGGTATTTTGATTTTGAATATTAAAAAATCCAAAAATTGGATGTTCTTTATAAATTCAAAGAATGACACAACATTAGTTCCGACTTCCAATTCACATTGGCGGCATATAAGCATGTGTTTGATATTAACACTCATATCAAATATCCTAATAGATTTGTATGACCTAAAGCAATACCAATTTTATACCAACATTATTTTAGTAGTACCTTAGTAGGGACCTAATGTAATATAAGGTATATATTTGTTTTATACTAGTTTCAATACCAAGTGTGTACCTATGTTATATCAACCAAAGTCAAATTTGAATTGAATACAAGGTTTAGGATAATATGAAAGTTTTTAAAAGGACCCTATACCAAGTTTAGACTCATACAAGATTTTTTAAAATAACCCATATATAAAAGGATTAGGCAATTTTCAAGGGGGATGCAATGTTTTTTTTTCAAATTTGTGAAGTAGGTTGGTTGACTACAAATTATGAGTGTTTATATGCTAGGGTGGCTTTTTTTGGGGGGGGGCAAGTGGATCCAATTGGGTGCATAGAAAAAAAATTCTCTAGATGTGGCTATCATAATTTGTGCATGTTCATAATTTGATGGTGACAAATTTTTAAGTGTTGTATGTTGAAGTGGTTAAATATTTTTTCAATATTTAAGTTTTAATCAATATTGGATTTTGAGCAACATAACATTTTGGCGACAAATGCTTAAACATGAAAGGTTTTGTGGCTATTGAATGTGAAGAATTGTCAATCTATGCTTCCTTTGTCCCATAACCATGCACAACAAAAAGGTGCTTAAACCATTACACAAAAATCTATATCCTTGGTTTTTGTTTTATATTTGGATGCATATTCATGCAATTGAACTTCATCAAACTGAGTTTTTGCGTGTGAAAAGCTAATGGAGGATTGGCAAAGGAGGAGTGACAAATTGCAAGTTTTTTTTTTCTTTGTTTTTTCCACCTTTTCAATTAGATCAACAATCATGCACACATGGTGGAAGCATACAATTTCTCATTCTTCACATGTGCATTGTTAGGCTTCACATAATATGCACTAATAGCCACTCCAAGTCTAGCAACATTAATTTTTCTTAAATTTAAATGTTTGATGAGATAATCAAACTTGGGAACTAGCAATTTATTTCTCCCTTGAATCTTGGAGCAAACATTGCACCTCGTCTTGTTTACATCCTTGCTGCAAAGAGGTTCAAACCAAATAAACCTTGCGACCCATCTTTAGTGGTAACCTTGTTAATTTCCCACTATGACTTTTAAAACTTTCTCCATCTTTGGTTTTTAAAAAAATCTAAAATGGCATGCAATAATTTCCTCACAAAGCTTTTTCTTTCCCTTTCAAAATGCATTATCCATAGAAACAAACACAATAAGACCCAAGATCAAATTGGGTGATAGATTAAATTCTATTACATATGGAGAATTAAGGTTTGCATTTCTAAGAAAAGGATTGATGGCTACAAAGGGTTTGAAAAAAAAAGAAATTAAAAATTTGTCACAACCTAAAAAGGCACCATTTGTTGAGAAACAAAACCTTAAAACGACTCAAGTATGCATGATAGACACAAATGCTTGGGTTTTGGCACAACGCACTTAACACTTTGCACAAGATTTAAGTTGCATGACATACATGATTCACACAACACTTGAAAGACTTGGGTTTTGGATAACACATAAAACATTCACAACACTAGAGATTAACAAACAAGGTGGGATTAGACTTAAAAGGAAATTGAGATATTTAAGTAATAAAAATCAATGAATTAGTGAAGAATTTGGACAATGAATGTGATGTCAAGTCTCACTTTAGAACTTTATACTATTATAGCTTGCAACATTCCAATCTTTGATGTGCCAACATTCAAAAACTTGTAAACATATTTCATAGTTGTCAATTGCGATTAAGAAGAAATTCAACTCTATGCATATCTTCAAAAGCAAAATATGTTGGTACCTTGTTGTTGCACCATTCTAAACATTAAAGAAGCCACATACAACAAAGATTTAATCTTGAATGCACCATCACAAAATGATGTGATTAAGGTAGGAACATGAAGATTTGCAAAAAAATTACACGTGAAGTTTGGAGTTTTACCTTCAAAGCGAAGAAATTTTTACCCTTGCAATGCTCCTCCATTGCACCTATTATGATTGCAACTTGCCCAATTCAAGCATTCAAGACTAAATCTATCAAGGCACACAAAAAGAAATCTCATCTTACTATAATATTAAACCCTTAAAGTCCCATATAAGTTTTGAAAACTCCTAAATTATTATTATTTTGCCCAAATTATTCCATCTATGTTTTTATGAGATAAAAAAATTAAATCAAAATACTTTCTCCCCAAGAAATAATAATAAAATTTCTTTAAAACATCTAGGATTTTCTCATAACAAAAAAAATATTTTTTAATAAATTTCATCTAGACATAAACTCAAATTTCTTGTGTCAATTGGACAACAAACCTTGCTTTTGAGCTTTCATTAGTGTCAACAATGGAGCCACATCTGGGGGAGCAGAGTGATGATGGAAACTCATTGCAAATCATATTTCTTGCATCCAATAAGGGGGTTCGTAAGTGTGGGTGGGACATGATTGGGATCATCACTCGATAGGATGGTTACTTCACTCATCCATGTCATCATATTATGGTAATCTTTTCAGATCCTATGACTCAGCCATTAGCCAGGCTTTTCTTTAATTGCCATGTGGTGAAAATTTGCCACCTAAAAAAACACTGGTGGGACTGACTTGGGTTTGTGAAAAATTAACTAGGTGCCATGGTCCACTTTGAAAAGTATCCAATGTTTGGGTGTTTCAAGTTCTTTTAGGTCATTGAAGTCCATCAAGAGAGAAGTAGAAAAATACATGATTGGGCAACAAAAACGCATCAATGGTTGATTGTGTCATATTTCTTTTCTTTGCAACCATGAAGATTGCAGAGTAGTGGTAAGTGCAATCTTTCATGATTTCAAACAAAAGAACAAACAATCATTAAAAAAAAGAAGGGTTTATTCATCATGAATTCTTCAAATATAATTCAGATGAAATTTTAATATGCCTGATTATTCAAGTTCTCCTTTCAATTGCCTGAAGAAGTCCACCTATTTTTATCTTCGACATTTTGGAACTTTTGTATATAATGTTACCTACCTGTTTTATGTGTTCACAGGATCTTCATAGGGGCAGAACTGTAAAAAAGAGTACAATGATTTGGGTGCTTGGTGGTGTGCACATTATGCAACTGGAGAATGATTTCCCTGGTGTCTGAACTCTGAGCTCTCAGCCAAAAGATATCACAATTTGAAACTTGAGCAATGGCAGCTTTACATTTCCTGATGAATGCCAACTTGTGTTGTGTGCTTCTGGAAAACCAATCCTTCAAATTCCTCTATTCAAATTCCATGCCATGCCCTAGATGATACTTAATCTAAATCAATTGAGTGAGATTAATTAATTAGATTAATATTCAGTTAATTACTTTGAAACAAAGATAATAATAATCAGAGTGACTTATTATTAAATTTAATACATGTGACCAGAAACAAGGTAAATTGTCATGCCCTTGATGCTTTGCCATTGAACTTGATTTGCAAAATTTAGTAAGAGAATTTAAGTGTTATGCAGTTGCATCAAGATAAAGTGTTAGTGTGACAAGATCAGACCAAACAATGTTAAGCCTCCCCCACCTTACTGATTAATTGTACTATTAGTTCAAAGATTCCAAGTTCTATGTGTTTATCTATTGTACAATGGCGACAATAAACCAGTTCACCAGTTTAACACTTGACACCAATGTTGGGCTTGGTACAAAAAAACTGCCTGCCCTAATTCTTTAAGATATTTTTTTTCAAAGAACATTTTTTTTTCTAATTTCAACATAACCTTTTGAGGTATTAGTTTTTAATTTTTTAAAAAAAGGCTGACTCTTCAACAACTGTTTCTTATTTTTAGATCATATTTAGTTGAATATACATATGCAAACTGTTTTGTAACATAAAATTACATTTTCAGAATATTAATATTTCAATATTATTTTTAAATACTAAAAAACTGAGATGATAAGTCTGAAAGCATCATTCCAATGACCAACATAAGAAACACAATTTCCATTATATAAATTTATAAGAAGTACATATCAGCATGTCTTTCTAATTCCATCTTGTTTAAATGACCCTTCAAATTGCTCTAGTTCTTCATCTAAGTCCACTTTAGTCCCATTCAATCAAATTAGAAACATTACAACCACATCCATAATCAGAAAGATTAAATTATGAAAATTATTTAACCCGTAAATGCTTGATAATCCAACCAAGATTTTTTCATATTTTCAATTGATCAAATAATAGAGATTTTATTTTCTATTTTTTTGTTTGGGTGCATGCATCAAAGTATCTTTCCATTGATTTGTTGCCCCAGCAGATTCAAGTGGATTTAGAGATGGGTTTGTGAAGAAAACCCCATGCATCCACCTTCCCTTCTCTTGCTTCATCATCAATGAATATATCAACACCAAGATGGTAATAGGTCCTAGGCTTTGGAGATGGGGGATGGAGTATAGGTCTACCAATGTAAGTGCAAAAACCTCAACATATGAAAACAATATAAAGCTTTGATGGAGACTCTAAAGGAAATCGTGATGAACAAAGAATGGCACATTTTGTCTTCTTGATCTAGTGGCCTTTTTTTGTAGACAAAAACTAGAACATTAAAAAAGAGGTGAAAACATTGAAAAAAATTAATTGCATAAGTAATGGGATGTAGCCATACTTATTCACAATTGAGGTTAATTCTGGCTCTTTTTTGGATGGGAGAATCGTCATCAAGGTTGAAAACGCACTAGACAATAGTAGTCTAGCTTGACTCTACAACCAAAGGTGGCTTTAAAACTTCATGAAAGATCTTTGAATTAGCCTTAAACGCAAGGAGGGGTTTCCCCAACGCCTAATAAACATGAATACTATTCCCCTAAAAAAACCATCAAATATAGAAGTTAAAGACAAATCAAATTATAGAATTAACTTGGAATCCAAAATAATTAGAGAGGGATGAATGCAAATACTTGTCCAAAATTAAGGTCCATAACTACAAAATCTAGTGGCAAGCAAACATTGATGAGAACTTGCAGTGTGATCACATGGAACTCCTTCATTGCCCTGAAAGCTCGTCAAATTTATGATTTTCTCATTGAAGTTGCATTGGTATAGTTGTAAGGGACATTTTCAGCCTCAAGATTAATACCCTTCTCGACCAACTCGACAAAAATGGTGGAGAATTGAAACCTTGAGGAAAACATAGCACCTGGAGTTGGATCCCTCATAAGAAGGGTGACACGACTTACAAGAATCTATAAGAAAAAAACAGAATTTAGGTCAATCCTAACTTTCAAAGAATGTAAAATGCGAAGACCTATGGATAAATGAGATCAGTGGTACTCAAGAAGATGGATTTTCGCTACTCATATGGGGGCTTGAATTCACAATAATCCATTTCATGCAAACCTTCAATTGGTCACTTACTAGGAAGGAACAAATTTCCTTCAACATTCGTGGGTCATCTTCATGCATGATAATGACGGCCCTTTTATCAAACAGAAACCTAGTAGCAAAAACCACAACGAACTCAATAAAATTATCCACTCACTTGTTATAAAGAAGGAATGAGGGAGAGTGGTTTAAAGACATGAAAAATTGGAAGATTAGATGGTACATTTGTTAAAATAAGGTCGACCTTGGTGTCAGAATACACCTAAAAAACACATGCATTTATAAGAAGGATTAGACCAAATGAATGAAAGAAAAAATCAAAATCAATCTAATTAACATAAAAGAGACCAAAAAAAAAAGTTGTATAGAAAGTTAAACTAAGCTCTTAGCATTCAACTTTCGGTATCGAAAGTTGAAGACCTAGAACAATGGGCTTTCAATCCTCAACTTTTTGTGCCAAAAGTTGGAGACTGACATGTGAGTGCTCTTGATACACCCCAAGCTCCTTGATGGATTCAACTGTGAGTCCAAGGTTGAAAACAACAGAAGAAGAAGGAGTTAGGGCGCGTTCTTTGGTTCGCAACATTTCGAAAATAGAGGGGCATGTTGGAACTTCGGGATTGGGATTAGAAAGATTGACAAGCAAGTCAATTACTCTCACGGACCTATACAAACCAAATAACAAGTTGGTTAATGCGTAGCTGGAACACTTTTGGTGCATGGACGAACCATGGGCAAATACGAACTCACAAGACTCACCACGACCCGAACTTGAGGGAAGCCACTACCTTCCCCTTACAGTATTCTTTGTGGCTGGCCACATGGCCAGCACCCAAATATCATTTTGTCCCGGGACTCCCAAGTGGGAGTTCCAAAATTCCCAAAATTGAGACTTTCGCAACTTTGGAGGCCCATAACTTTGTCTGCAGACCTCTGATTGAAGTGAAGTTTGAAGTAAAGTTGTAGTTCTCATCAACAGCTTTCCAATGGTATGTAGCATGCCGCTTGCACACATTACCACAAAAGATGTCTTAGTTCACTTTGGGTTTCACTAGATTTTTGAATGAATTTGGACATTTTTACCTAGTGAAATTGTTTAACCCCTTAATGAACAGGGACTAGTTGCTACGGACAATGACTTGTTTCATTAGTATTTAGTGAAACAAGATTACTCTCAAGTGAAATACAAATTTATCAAACCATTCACTTGCTAGTTAATTAACTAACCAACATGAAAATCAATTACAATTTAGTTATTTAATATATAATATTATTGATAATTTCATGATTTTTAAAGCTTATTATTTATTGACACGTGTCACTACATACGTTAAGTTTAAAACCTAGCCTAGGTAGGTAGGTAGGCCACGTAATCAACCTAGGCACCTATTCTAAGAATTCGATAGAAGAATATTCAATCAACATATCATTGTTGACCACACACAACACCGCCCATGAGGTTTGATCCCTTGATTTTTGGAATGGAGGTAAACACCCTTACCATCAAACCACTTCACTTGTTGCGATAATATGTTACATTACATTCTATTTATCAAATACTTCATTTTAAACATTACAAAAACATAAACTTTGAAAGTTCATATCTTATTGAGATTTTGTTCAAATGAAATGATTCAAATTTACTTTTTTTAAAAATTCAATAATGTACATAATTACATTTATTTCATTTTGAAAGTTTAAAATCATTTGAACACAAAAAAAGTTGAATATCATTAGTCAATAACATTTCAATGATTATTCTTTTGAAAAAAAAAATTCAATAAATGGATAGTTTTTTGTTAATATAATAATATTACCTATGCTAAACTATTTTCAATTATTATATGACCATTTTTCATTAATTTAAATTATTTCACCTTACATTTACGGCTATTTATGGTTATTTTTAGTTACTTTTGGTTATTTTTGGCTATTTCACACTAAGCTACTTTTAGTTATTTTTGTTATTTTTGGTTATTTCACACTAAGCTACTTTTAGTTATTTTTGTTATTTTTGGCTATTTTAATTTATTTCACCTTTGGCTATTTTCAACTATTGTAAGTTCTTTTGGCTATTTTATGTTATTTTTGGTTATTGTAAATTATTTCAGTTTAAACTACTTGTAGCTATTATAAATTATTTTTGACTATTGAAGGCTATTTCACCTTATGTTATTATTGATAATTTTAGGTTATTATAGACTATTTCACCTTAAATTATTATTTTTTGTTATAAATTATTTCACCTTATATTATTTTTGACAATCTTAAGCAATTCTAATATATGGTTATTGATTTTTTTTTATTAATGCTATTGGTGGTTATTAATGGCTATTGGTACCTATTATATTTGTGGTTATTAATTTTTTTAATGGTTATTTTATTAATATTTATTGTTGGTTATTTTATTAATGGCTATTGGTGGCTATTCTATTAATGGCTATTTGTGGCTATTCTATTAATGGCTATTGGTGGTTATTTTATTAATGGCTATTGGTGGTTATTTTATTAATGGCTATTGGTGGTTATTTTATTAATGGATATTGGTGGTTATTCTATTAATGGCTATTGGTGGCTATTTTATTAATGGTTATTGGTTGTTATTCTATAAATGATTATTGGCGATCATTTTATTAATGACTATTAGTGGCTACTCTATTAATGGTTATTGATGGATATTTTATTAGTGGATATTGATGGATATTCTATTAGTGGATATTGATGGATATTCTATTAGTGGATATTGATGGATGTTCTATTAGTGGATATTGATGGATATTCTATTAGTGGATATTGATGGATGTTCTATTAGTGGATATTGGTGCTTATTATATTAATGGCTATTGGTGGCTATTCTATTGGTGGATATTGGGTGGTTATCATATTAGTGGCTATTGGTGGCTATTTTATTAATGGCTATTGGTGATTATTTCGTTGTAAGCCATTGTTGGTTATTGATATTTATTTTGTTAATGGTTATTAATGGTTATTTATTATAAATTATTGTTGGTTATTATATGTTATATTACAACTATTGGTGATTATTATATTGTAGGGTATTTAAAATTATTTTTCATAGGTTATTATTTTCTATTTTAAGTTATTTCTACCTTAAGTCATTATATTTTATTTTAGATTATTTTAAATTTATTATACTTATGATAAAATAATTTATAATAAGATAAATTAAAATGACCTTGAATAATTTAAAGTATAACTTGAAATAACATATATTAATTTTAAATAAAATAACCTAAGGTATAACCTAAAGTTAGTTGAATAATTTAATTAAAAATAACATAAAAGCTTATAATAAACTAGTTAAAATACCTTAAAGTAAAATAACATATAATAATTTAGGGTACAATAACCTATAATAACATAAAATATAAGTTAGAATAATTAAAGTAGTTTAAAATAATATAGGGTATATCATAAAGTAGCATAGATAAAATATTTTTAAAAAACATAAAATTAAACCTATTTACTATAGTAAATTATAATAGTGAATTATGTTAATTAGTAATGAAACATGATGTCTACATAGTGATATTATAGGGAAAGAACTTTCACCAGGGTGAAATCAGTAAAATACAATGAAGTTATTTCACTTTTAAGGTCCCATAGTGATTTAAGGTAATAAATTACACCCTACTTTAGTAATAGTGACATAAGGAAATTAAGGCGATTATCGACTTTTAGTGGTCAGGAGTCAAATTGGCGATTTGATTCCTAGCCCTTCTCTTGGCCATAAATTGTGTTTTAAGTATCCAAATGGGTCATGCAATCCCATTTTAAACATCTGAGTTCCAAAAGTTTTTCAATGATATAAGGATTTTTTTAATCCAATGGGTTTTGACCCTTGCAATTGCTCTCTAAAGATTCAGGAGTCCATCAGGGCTCCGACTTTGAAAGTGGGATGTCACTTGGGAGTGTGGAGGTTCATTCCTTCACACTCTCCCACACTCCTCGGAGCATGAAATGTAACTTTTGGGTTGCATTCTTGGCCTGCACCTTCGCAAGCCCTTGCTTTAGTAGTGAGCCCAAGGCTAGGGTTGCGACATTAACTTTTGGTGTCAAAAGTTGAAGACCAAAAGTTAGGTGCTCTTGGCCTTCAACTTTCGGTGTTGAAAGTTGAAACCTAGGAGCTTTTTGTAATACATCTACTCTTGGAAAAGAAAATTTTGTCCTTACAAAAGCTACTTGAAAAACCTTAATCCAAAATCAAAACATCAAATTGTGCAAGGAAATACCTCCTTCATGTAATCTATAATGCTTGAATGCTCAAGTGGCCATACTCGAGTTTGGATCTGGGATGCAAGAATTAAGGCCCAAGAGACATTCATCAATCTTACAAATGAATGGTAATGTGCAAAACTAGGAATGAATAAAGGAGTGAACAATGGAATTCTCTTCCCAATACTTAATGCTCCAGCACCAAGGGTAGTTTGTTCCTATTGTCTTCTTCGACATTCTTACTGTGGAGAACGAAACTCCTAGACATCTATAATTGCATTGTCTACTTCAGTTGGGATGGTCCAAATGGAAGTCATTGGAACTTCTTGAAGAGATGGCATGGCCAAGTCAAGCTTTGCTTTTCTTTGGGATTGAGTGGGAACATCTTCCTTGTTTTGCATTTCTAATATGGACTCCTAAACTTGTTTCTTTCCCCTCCTTTTGCCCCCCTCCAATCTCTTCTTGCTTGGTGTCTCTTTCTCCAAGGCTCCAAGTCCTTGAAGAAATCTCAAGTCATGTTTTTCCCGAATCTCGAACTTTGATGTAGAGTGTTTTCTTTTAGGCAATCAAGATACCAAGCACAATTTGAGAGATGTGCATATGTCCAATCTTTCAACATGTCCTTCATGTACATTGTGCTAGTTGTTTTTTGATCTTTCCATATTTCAAGGAGTCTTGGAATCTCAAATATGGCACCCCTCCAAAAAAACACAAAATGGAAATACCTACAATGGTCAGAAAATAATACGAATGTTAGTGGCAATGAAATCAAGATGACATTGGAAGATTAATTTGCACTTGAAAATGGATGATATAAAGGTGGAATGGTTGGATTAAAAATCACCTATAAACCATTTGTTAAAGGGCTTTACTTCCACTGATTTGTTGTTCCCATAACTTTCTTTTCCAAATCCCATCTTTAGACCTAAATTCCTTGAAGAAACATGTTTCCCAAAGAGAAAGTCTCCATTCCTAAATGTAGTATGATAATGTAGGCAAATCTTCAAATTCCTAAAGCTAAATGGAAAGATTAATGATGATGGCAAAATATAGTTTTTGCGCTTCCACTTCCAATTGTAATGTGTTAAATGTCAGTTTGCAATCACTTCAAGGATAATAAATTTAGAGCCTTAGATAGGTAAGCATTTACCTAAGATCAAAAAGTCGCCTTATGAAGCCATTTATTAAAAGTTCCATCCAAGAATCCACGTTTTGGAAATTTTCTTACTTCCTTCAACAGACTAGATTAGTTCCAGAGTTTCAACCAAGATACTTTCTATTCATTCATGACCTATGCATAAGTTAACATTTGTACCTTCTTGGTAAACATCTAAGTTCATATCGTAGTGGACTTGAAATTGTTTCAAGAACTTGGGACCAAAAGTAGGGTCACAAACTAGCAAACGTTTCATGAAGGTAAATGTATGATCCTTCTAGACCCAATCCATTGCCTTGTCCATAAATGCATGCAAGTTGGAAGTTGAATTAAATTTCTCTTTCAAAACTTCTTCATGATAAAGGTTTATGACGATGTTCGTTGTAGACAAAAGCTAACAC
>Ga0116228_10001671_pt1 | contig 18566 bp, 10 predicted proteins | sample S1TSphfallax_2_FD_89694 | JGI IMG/M metagenome (GOLD analysis project Ga0116228, IMG submission 89694) | Host-associated microbial communities from peat moss isolated from Minnesota, USA - S1T2_Fc - Sphagnum fallax MG | ecosystem: Host-associated > Plants > Peat moss > Unclassified | place... | reverse complement strand
TCACCATATTCACGGCGACAGATTGCACCTCTTCATGCGACTGCAACAAATTCCGCACTCGCGCCACACATGCACCACACATCATACCTTGCACGTCAAGAAGCACCACTTCCGAACCCACTTGTTGTTGTTGTTGTTGTTGTTCCTGTTGCACTTCCACAGCCACGGCACAAACTCGTCCAGTTGTTGGCACAAAACAAACCTTGGCACGAGGAGGAACATGAGGAGCCTTACTACTACTACCGGGTAGAATCAAAGCCTCTCCGAAGAAGCATCTTCGAGAAAAACCCAAGTGCGAGACACCAACTCTCCTAGAAACACCCAAGCGAGTCACAACTCTCCTGCAACTAGCCCTTCCCGCAACAGCAGCTGCAGCCGTCTGGCAGCAGCTGCTGCTGGTACGAAGAGAACCAAGCTGAAACACACAATTCCCAGTGCCCATAATTTGCAACTCCCAAAAACCCTACAAGAAATTGTTGTCCATACTACTACTACTACCACTACTACTACTTCTCACAAACAAACAAATCCCCACCCTTTTGTTTGTCTTCTCTTCCTTTCAAGTGCAGTTGAAGACAACAAACGCTTCTTCATTTCTGCTCCCTTTCTTTCTTAGCAACAAACTGCGATCGACCCATTTCGGTGCTCCATACATTGTGTGCCTGACAACCCACAAAAATGGAGCACCAGAAAAAAAATAAAAATAAAAATAAAATTTCTTTAGCACTGGTTTTGTGGGATGGATCATGGATTGTGGGTGGGGGATTGGAGGAGGGGGGCGGTTTGTTAGCCATCTCTTGGTTGGTAGGTTTTTGGTGACTTATCCCATAGCCTAAGGCTAAATTATGAGAAGGAATGATTTGCCCTTCCGACACAAATGTGGGGGCCAGAGTGAACCAGGGCCTAACCATGAAGGAAATGGATGGTACATGGTTAGGAAACAATTTAGTTTTCTTTTTGACTCCAGCTACCTAGCTTAACTACAGTGGTTAATGTGTGGTTAGCTCAGTTGCTTTCAATTTTTTCCTTCTTTTTTTGCCAAAAACAAAATTACCTACCTATTAAACAACCTGGTTGCTTGGCATCAGATCCACCCATGGTTCTCTCCTCCAAAATGTGAGAACCGCCCAACATTGGTATAAAACTATAAAATGTGAGTGAGAGAATCGCCCAACATTGCTCTAAACTATATACCCGTGTTAGTCTGGTGTAGAAGCCTGCTGCACCCGGGTTTCTCTCAAAAACCCAAGTTATAATAACCATCTGAAAGCCAATGATATTCAAATCCGGGTGTCTATCAAAAACCCGGTTATAAAAATCCTTTCATACCCGGCAAGGTTAGGGCTCGGTTTAAGGCAGCTTGTGTGTTTGTGTGTTGTAAGTGTTAAGTATGCCCAGTGCACCAGGCTTCATTTCATGATTTCTCAACTGTCATTTATTTTGCTGGCAACGCTCAGCCTGAATCATCGAATTGCACATTTATGATTGCATTTGGGAGATTGTGGAGGTGAAAGTTACAAGGGGAGATGGATGAGCACTCAAGCATCAGTGATCTAGAAAACGGGGTAAGCTTTTTCTCCTTTCTATGTTTTTTTATTTGCATCTTGTGTTGGAAGAGTTCAGTTGAAGTTTGCATCAACATCCTAATGTCATTAGGTTCCTCCAATGGAAGTGCATCAGGCTGTGGGTGTTCAATCTGACAAGGAACATCATGCTAGTTTATTGTCTGTAATGGCAACATGTAGGAAGTTGCACAACATTCCCTTGCATTGCTTCTCATAGTGTGTGTTTGAGCATGAATTTCCACCTACCATCGGCCTTCAAGTTCAACCCATCCTGAAATAGGAGAAATACTTTGCATGTCATGTGCAAGGAAGCAACCTTTAAGCTCTTGTGTACCAATCCAAAGTTGTGTTGTTCAAGGTTTGTTGTATGTCAAAGGTTCCAGTCACATATGTCACAATAAATCTTGAGGGAACTCGTGGTAGGGATCCTGTTGGATTGAACTGGTTCTTTACAACAAGTTGCACTCAATTCACTGACCAAAGCTATCAAAAGAAACTGTCTAAAATTTGCCCAGCTGTAAGAACAAAGGACAGTTTATAATGTTACATACCCAAGCTTCATCAAGAAGAGCAATAATACATGTTGGCTTTTGCATGGCACAAGAAATTGACAAGATCAAAACCAAATCAATCACAATATATTACAAGTTCACATGTCAATGGAGCCATAGAGCTCTAGTTGTTGTCGCTCTTCTTTCTCTGATGTTATCCTGCCATGGTATAAACTTTGGCAGAAGTCTCAAATACATCAATCTCAAATTTGAGTTATTTTCATCAATTTTGGGGATTTTTTCTTTGATTTTTAATTTTTGTGTATGTGTACATATTAAGGTTTTTTTTTAACTGATTTTTTATTTTCATTTTTTAAATTTTTCTTTGTATGATATAAAATATAAATGTATCCTTAATATAAAAATATGTATTAAAGTTAGAAATCTTAATCAAAATTTTGGTTTTTTTTTCCTCTATTTTACAATCTTTGTGCATGTACATGTTAGGTATGTATTTAAGTTGAATTTGAACCAAAAATAATAATAAACATTACATAGAAGATGGATGGTACTTCACACTACAAGAATAAAATTTTCATTTGAACCAATCTTCACCTCTTATTACAATTAATTCTCAAAATTTCAACATGTTAAAAAAAAAAACATCATCAATATACAATGTCAATTATCATTGAATTCATTGCAAACACCAAATATGAAATTCAAATTTAAATAATTAAAATTTGTTACAAGCTCTACACTCATAAAACTAGAAAATATTAAAAGCCCAAAAAATCAAAGAGCTCAAAATGCTAAAACTCAAAAGACAAACTAAACCTCAAAATTGAGTATCTTGTAAAAAAACATTAAACACTAATATGATAAAAGAAGGTACATTTACCCCTCCTAAATCTTTTTTAAAAAAACTCAGTATTTACTTTGCCTCAATTTGCAGCCGCTGAAACTGCCCACATATGCTAAAAAAGATGTGCCCCTCTTGCCCTTGTCTTCTTGTTTGGGGGCAAAAGCAGGGGCCTCAGGGGGGGCTTCTTTGTGCATGTGCCAAAGCCACTTAGAGCATCTCCAACAGTGCAACAGTGCTAGCCAACATTGCTCTCCATGGAATGGAGACTCCAGATAGTAAAATTTATTGCAAAAACGTCAAAATGTGTCTGTTTAACTCAAGAAATTGGTTTTTTTGCACCAAATTTGTGCAGCTTGCCGTGGCTGGTATTAGGCGCAACCCAGTTGTGCACCTCCAAAAAAGAGTGTAATAAACTGGACCTAACTCCAGCTCAGTATTTTTGATTGGTCGATTGTAATGATTGGTCCAGGTGGTTTGCTATTAGTAGTCCCCACATATATGTAGTTCTAGTTACAGTTTTATTGGCGGGGTTGCCAAAAAATAAACAGCTAAACTTAGACATTTAATTTTATTATCCAGAGTGACATACTGAACACCAGTGGAGATGCTCTTAGAGAAGGAAAAAGACATATAAAATGTAGGAAGAAAGGAAGAAGACAGACATAAGAGAAAAACCCAGTAAATAAATATCAAAGATGGGAACCTATCCATCAAAAGTACAAGGCAAATGAGAACACAAGTAGACTCAACCCAAAGAAAAAACCAAAGCAAACAATCAACAAAAATCAGGAAAAGAGAAAAAGCCTTGGCGAGCAATTGAATTTTGAGATTCAAGGAAACACCGGTTCCAGATACCTATTTGGAGAAAACCCCAAAAGCAAAGAAACTCCAGTCCCAATTATTTGGAAGAAAACCAGGATCAAAGAACCATCAAATAACCGGTGGTCAGAAAGACGGGTCTTTGAGTTTTTCACCAAAAATTTTGAGAACCAAGGTTCTATGCCCATACTGGTTTTCTTCTTTTCCCCCCAATTAGGCAAACTACATAAAGAGTGGTAGAATAAATACAGATTCAGAAATGATCAAAAGACTGCCAAAAGTATTGTTATTTTCTTGTTGTGGTTCAAGTGTAGATTTGAGAGTCTATAGAAGAATTCACTAGAACTTTCAGACATGTGCAGTACATGTCAAACTATGTGCATCACATGTGGGCACCTAATTCAGGAAGTTGGTATTACAAATTTGGTTCGAGATCCAGATAGGGGCTTTAACATGCACAACAATTCTTGTGTTTGAAGCTCAGTCCCACAATTGTCTTGATCAAGACAATATTATGGTTATAGTACTTACATTGCGCACAAACCCAAAACCTTCATGTTTTCTATATGCATCAAGACAGCCTGAATGGATTGGATATGATAACAATGGTAAGGTTATACTTATGACTTTTGAGTAGGCTACAAAATAGGATTTTCCAAAAAATCCATACCATATTGAAGGAAGATGTGTTTTAAGTGATTTTGTATACATGTTTAAAGGAAGAGAAACTTTATGGGTGCCAATGATGACATGGAAAAAATACATCCAATTTACTTATAATCTTAGACTAAAATAACTAAACAACCAAATTTTGGTTTTTTTAGAAGTAATCATGTGTGGCAAATTGGTCCACCCAACCATGCATTGACCCTGAAGATCTTTTAAATAAAACATTAAAATATACTTACAATCTTAGACTAAAAAAAGAAAACTTACCAAATTTTGGGTTTTTTTAAAAAGTAATCATGTGTGGCAAATTGGTCCACCCAACCATGCATCAACCCTAAGGATCTTCTAAAGAGAACATTAAAATATATCATTTACTATCATATATATATATTTGAAACACAATAAACTCCCCCCCTTGTGAAAGACAATCGAATCCATGTATATTTGTTAATTGTTCACCAATGGAAACCCATAAAGGGAGAGTACATGGAGAATGAGATAGTCATTAAATTTTCACCTACCCACCATCTTAAATAACTTTAAGCTTGTCAAAAGACATCACAATGAAAAGATTGCATCCATGAAAACCACATTAAATTACAATTACATGTCCATATCAACTACATTACAATTAAGTTGCAACGTTGGAAAATGACTAATTGCATATGAATTATTGGAAAGTTCTAGGGATATGGAGTATTTTGAATGTATTTTGGTCAACTATACAATTTTGGTCAATGTGCATTGACTATGTGTTTTAATTGCTTTATAGTTGTAATATGCAACTTAGGAACCCAAATGCAATGATGTGGATTGCATGGTCCTTTCCCATATGAACATGTCCAATGCAAGAAATGCCAATTGGCATGGATGTTGTCATGCCATATGCATGGTCTTTGTGATAACCCCACATTCAATTGCCTTGCAACTTTAATGGGATTGCATTATAATTAAATATAAATATAAATTTTGATTGGTCATTTTTTTACTCACACCACCATGTCGCATGGCTACAATCCAACATAAGTAAATGCCAACTAAAATGCATCAATGTTTCATCCACTAACCACCTACATAATAACTTGGTGGCACAATAGAATTTAGACATGAATGTAAATTGTTAATGTAGTTCAAGTACATAGTCTAAAATGCCCTTAAAGTCTACCTCAATGTCTTATATTCCTGTTCGAATTGCTTCATCCATAAGAGATGATTCCTTTGCTAATAATTCCTTAGCCCATACAAGATTTAGGCTTTAGGGTTTGCGTGGCATTGTCAAGGAGTTATTTAGCCTTAGTGCATCATGAATCTTCCATGAAAGAGGGTTCCATAAGAAGCTTCTATGAAAAGTTTCCAATAGAAATTTCCAATAGAAGTTTCCATATATTGCATCAAATGTTTTTGAATTTTTTTTTTCCTTTCAATGAAATAGATGTTGAAATTGTAGTGGAATAACACAATCATTTGTTATAATTATTTGGATCCTAGCTTTGTTTTGCCTCTTAGTTTGCTCCTATTTCCTTGTGGAAAAAAAAATAGTAACCTTCAAAACATCATAGTCTTATATGAGAAGGAATGTTGTTGCCCAATTTTAAAAGTACAATTTATGTGGTGTCCATTGTTGACAAAACAAATAAAAGCCTAAACAATGATTGAAATATTTGTCAATAACCACAACTATTAGCAAATTATTGTGTAAAAAATAATTTATATGAAAGATCATTACTTTTTATTTATTTATTTAGGTTTTTCTAACAAATTTTTTTCTTATTGTTATTATATGTGAGATATTTGGTAAATTGGTATGCATCCTTTTAATGGTTGGTTTCTTTCTAATGGAGTTTATTAGGAAATGACTAAAAGGTAATTTGGTGTTGAACTTGTGTGGATGGAGGAAAAGTAATGGTCAGCTTAATTGTTAGATATGGCTCTCGATGAGTTGTTTGACTTGAATGTGGTGAGTAACCTCTTTACTTTTCACTTATTTTCATTTAATTGTTACATGTTAAATTTCATTATTTTGCACAAAAGGTTTGTATGTTGTATAATGGGAAACTAGTTGATATTCAATTGATTTGTAGTTGCATACAAATACAAACATTGAAAATTGTGAAGTGCATAATGTGATGAAGTTAGAATTGTGGCATGTAATTGATGTTGACACCCATTTGTGATGTGTTAGTTAAATATTACTTACACCGAAACATGTGTGAATTAAATACTTGTTGATTAATATAAATGAACAATTCCATGCTTAGGTTAGTTTTAATTTAGTCACATTTGCTCATGACAATGAAACTTCAGAAAAAGGATGGGCGAATAGGTGGGTCCAAGCTTCATGTGCAATATGATGGGGGCATTGGAAACTAGACATGACATGACACCTTTCAACACTAAGACAATAGTTTGATGTATATCATTACTGACGATGTTAATTATAAGATAGTTACAATGTAATTTGTGTTAATTGCAAGCATGTTCCACAACCATTTTTGTTAGTTGCAAGCTAGCATTCCATCCCTTAGTTGTAAATTAGCACCATGTAATGAATTTCAACAATTACAATTGAAAAATGTGTTAAATGTAATCAATTGCACCTTAGTATTAGGCATATTGAATTGAAAATTGTAAGATGATGACATTGTTACCCCTTATAATCACAAACCAAACTTATATATTCATTTAATTGAATAACACCATTAGAAAAAAAAATCGCACAATGGGAAGCTAGTGGCATTATTACCAAGTTTTTCACAATGATAGTTCAAATCCTTAATAATTGTGCAATAAAAACATGATTGTCACAACATAATCCCACATATGAGGCCTTCCATGGTCACAAAACAATGCTTACACCATTATTAATATTTGCACCACAATATTCAAATCAATTATCATACGATTGTTTTAGACCCAATAACCAAACTTTTAGTTGCAATACAATTTATCTAATTATAGAAATGTAGTTATGGAAAAATATTATAAAAAAACATGTTAGTTACTAATGAATTGCCAATGAATTGCCTCATAGTCAACAAAATCCCTATAGTAGTTGCAAGGTAGTTCCATTTTAGTTAAATTATTTTCATCCATGTTGAATGAATGAAAATCGGTGAGCTTACCATGTGCCAAGATGTTCATTTTCTTGTTTAACACGTGGTAATGAGTTGTTCGCTCTAATGTTCTAGTTGCAAGGCAATTGCACTAAGTTGCAGATATTTTTATCACCATATATATATATATACGATGACCACATATGCCGAATAATACCATTGCAACTAATGCAACTTGTTCAATGCAACTAGCATTGTAATTCTATAATGAGTTACAAACGGTCATTGCAACTAAAACATGCACTTGCAAGCCCAGTTACAAAACCCTCATTTTTCTCATTGTGTATGTTTATAATATCAAAACCTTGGTTAATGACCAATTAAAGAGCAATACTAAAATGGGCAAAACAAAATGGGAAAAATCACCAATGCCATTTAATTGAATAATTTGCAAAGTTCAATTAATGAAATGTTGTGTGAACAATTGATTATAGGATCCAATGCAAGTGATAGATACAATGCATGATGTAATAACATGTCAATAATAAAAGGGAATATTTTTGTTACAAATTTCCTTGATAAAATAAGAGGTTAAAAAATAAACTCAAGCCATTTCCCACATATTACTAAATCACAATTTGAAGAAAATCACTAATGTGTATTTCTTGTTTGTTTAAATGGATTATTCTACTTAGAATTTTCAAACATTTATTGTAATGTATTATTATGCATGTAGTGTGAAATTAAATATTTTGTTGAATATGCTATAAAATATATTGTTAAATAATATTTAATTTGTAAATTTTCCATAAATTTTTAACTTGATTCCAAAATTTTACCCTCAACACAAATTAATCTACAATTTGTCACTATGTACATAGATTAATCAATCATCAATATTTTTTTTAAAAAATTACTAAATATTCATAATAGAATCTAGTTTCTAACTTACTAATTCCAAATACTTATTCCAATTTAGCAAAGTAAACATTAAAAATTGTAGATCATAAATTGTAAATTACATATAGAATGTAAGCAATTGTTTTATTCATTATCCAAAACTTTCAATATGTGTGCATGTATTTCATTTAGCATGGATTTTCTCACCTTTGGGTGTTTTATGACAAATAACTAGCAGATGTAAGGACTTTCATTTATTTTTATATGTCAAATGGATGATATTGCAATGTTTCTTAATATTAATTTTCTCTTGGGCTATAAGTACATAATTGCAATCAATAAATGTTTAATCAAATCACACTAGAAAAACTCATATTCAAGATATTTTCAATGGACATTGAAGTTTTGCCAAAATCTTCTTTTTAATCTATTTTATTTATTTATCTTTCTACATCTCTTTATTCTATTATTTCTTTTGTTTGTATTTGTCTTTGTGTCCATGTTTCTTTGCCTTCTTTATCTATCTCTAAATTGTCATTCACTTGGATAAAAAGAAAAAGCATTACCATTTTTGAGGTGTAGATTGGGTCTTTTAACACAAAGACGTCATTCCAATCTTGTGAGTGCGAATCATTGAGGCGTCAATATTTTGTTCTTGCATAGTTTCCTAGAAATAAACAATGTACTTGTTAGAGGAAACAAAATAACATTCAATGATCCCATTTCACTAGCAATCAAAGTGTAGACCTTCCATTGTGTCCTTCCCACCCCAAATTGTCACACCAATGCTTGGTGGTATCAATTGCAACTACAAAGCTTTGACAATATCCGCCAAGGGCTAAGATTCATCATCCTCTTTAACAAAGTCACCATATTGCACCCAAAGCTCTTTAGCTCCTTCACACATTTCAATGATTTGATTCACAAACCAAGATCTTAAAAACCCATCTTCCACATGCCCTTTCACCTTACCCTCATACCTTCCTTCACCCACATGACGAAATGATACAATATCAAATGATAACAAAAAACAAACAAAGAGTGAGAAACACAAATAAGGAAACAAAACAAACAAGAACAAAAGAAATGAAGCAAACAAAAAACAAGAAAAAAGACACATAACAAAGAAAGAAAAAAAAGGAGGTGTATCAAAAATCATGCCATTTCTTTCGGTTGCGACAAGAATGGTGATAAGATTTTTGGTAAAGTCTTCAACCTAGACAAAATCCTACCACATTTTTGGTGGTGGTGGGATTTATAGGAAATTTTTAACCTTAAAAAATGCGGTCGCCTCTTTCACTTGTGTCAAGTATCCCTTAAATAAAAAATATCGTCCCCACTTTCACTCATCAACGATTCATTGCCAAACACCTGGAGAAGAAAAAGGTTAGGACAAATTTGGCATTGGATTTTTTTATTGAACACCCATATTAGAAAAAAGATTAGGATGAAATTCGAGAGTGAATTACTCCTTGCCAAACACCCAAATAAAAAAAAGGTCGAGATGAAATTCAAGACTTGGTGTCAAGAACAATCATATTTTAATAACTTCGTACAACAAGTGGGAACATCATACAACTTATCTTTTTTATTTGAGCATTATATGCCTTTGAGTCTCCCTTGGTTTTTATAGTCACCACAACTATGAAAACAATGTCACAATCATCCCATTTGCCATGGGAACCCATTAAGGAAGGGCACTATTTGCCCTAATTCACTATGGGGCATTATATTCTATAGCTAGTTGGTTTCCCTTTTGTTTATTTCCATCCATTGCAGACAACACTCACATCATTGGGACCCCCTCAATTATACCATCTGCATATGACCAGTTTTAAACCAAACTTTGTGCCATAGGTCTTTTTATCCAATTTCATAAATGTGTAATATGGTCCCCCTCTAGCTTGCCACTTGACTTCATCACCCCATCCCAGTTTAACATCCCATCAAAAGGAATTAGAGCCTTTGGGGTTCCATTGGGCACTTCATCATTCACATCATCCTTCAACAAAGATGTCTTGCTAGAGGATGTTTGGCATATCGACCTTCTCCATAGAATGGGTGATGTTTAGGTAGCCTTTGGAATTTTAACCCATTGTTTCATGCAACATCCATCATATCTATTATGGTGCACATTTTTTTCTTCCACCTTCATAAATTCCCTTGTTTTTTTTTATTCCTCCTTTTTTTAAGTGTTTAAATGTCTTTTGCGTCAAAGGTCCTTTCATGCATGCCAATGCCATGGAGTTTAATCATTTGAATGTTCATCCATGACTTGTAATAAACTTGTACTTAACTTTTAATTTCAGTTTACTTTTAATTGGCTTCTAGTTAAATTTTAATTCATTTCCAATTGACTCTTAATTCATTTTTAATTAAATCCTAATTCACTTTTAATTAAGTTCTAGTTCATTTTTAATTAACCTTTAGTTCACTTCTAGTTAACCTTCAGTTCATTTCTAGTTAAATATTAGTTCACTTTTAGTTAATTTTCAATTCACTTTTAGTTAAGTCTAAGTTCACTTTTAGTTGAGTTTTAATTCATGCATAGTTCACACATGGGTGCACATGGGAACACATGGTTGAACATAAACCACATGTAGATTGGAAGTTTCTTAAAAAAAATTCTTGAACTAAATGCCCAAGGGGTATAAATAGAGGTAAAATTCCCCATTACTTTTAATTTGTTCAACACCAATTTTGGGTATGATTTTTGTCATAACCTTGTTCTTTTTTTAATTTTTTCTTTGCAATAAAATATTTCTGGATTCTTATTTCATACGTGTCATGTTTTTGTTCTTATTTGTTTTGTTTCACGATTTGGATTTTGAACTAAGATTGCCTTATTCTTGTTTTGGTTAGAAAATCTTGTAGTATTGTTTTTTTTGCGCATGTGACAAGTCCTTCGATAGTTCATAAAGACCTCTAGCTTGTAAATAAACATTTTCCCCAATAACTTTTGGTGGCATTGAATTCATACCAATAGCCAACATTGCTTTAACAACGTATTTAAAGAATTGGGCCTTGGAGTTTCAATCATAGTTGTTAGGTTTATGGTTGATCAATGTCCCTTCCTTTTTAAAGCCCCAACATGGGTCAACAACAACACCTTCCTTTTCCAACAACACCTCAAGGTGTCATGTTTCAGCCCTAGGGTGGGTGTTTGGCTTATGGTTCGACTAATATTCCCAACCTTCCAATTTTTTTCCCTAATTTTTTTCACAACACTTCAAACTCAACTTGCACGATCACATCATTCAATTGCAAGCCTCCTCTGATGTGTGTGCACACACCCCATTGATTTCATGGGTATCCACCTTTTATGTTGTGCCCATGGCAATGAACGCATGGGAAGCCATGATGTAGTTCGTGACATTTTGGTTTCCATTGCACAAGATGCAAGCTTTCATGTGAGCCGAAAATAACTACATGTGTTACCTTTAGCCATGTTTAACTCCTTTCAACAAATTGACATTATGTTCATCAAAGATGACATTCACACCTCAGTTGATGTTGTCATTATTGGCCCAATGCATGCAGATTTACTTCTTCAATGTTGCACAATTCAAGAATTTATTACCTCTAATGTATTTCAAGCCAAAGAAAAGAACTATTGCAATGGACACCCCATTGATCAATTCCTTCCTTTGGCAATTGAAGTATTTGGATGTTTACACAAACAAGCTAATGTGTTTTTACACAATTGTACCAATGTCATTTGGAGCTTCAAAGGGCGAAAGGGCCTTCCTTTTTCTATCTTGGTTACTTTTTTTGGTCAAAATTTTTCAATTACATTATAAAAGATGCAACATCCTTCATCTTAAATAATGCGGTAACAATAGACTTAACTACTTCCCAACTTCCACCCCTTTAGAACACAACCCCCATTGCCACAACCGACCTATTATAAACGATTTGTTGTTGAAATGGAAAGATTTTGACATCTAGTTTGTGTTGACTTGACATCTTTTATATTCTCCTTTTTACTTCCTCATACCTTTGTACATTTTTTGAAATTGTGGTGTGTTTATAAATACAGTTTTGCAAGGTTTTGATTTTCATTGTTGAACACCCAAATAAGAAGAAGATTATGATGAAATTTGGGAGTGGGTCGTTCATTGCCAAATGCCCACATAAGAATAATAAGTTTTGACGAATTTACAATAGATGAACAAAAATAGAAGAAATAGACCACCTATTATATTTAGGACTAATGTAGCTTGTCCCGTTGGCCCAAGTCTGAACATTCTTTTTTTTCCATATTTCTAGAATTTAAAATTTCAAAATTTGGGAGAGTAATTTGGGGCTCCAAACCCAATTTTGTTAGTCATAATTGATGTATTTTAATTGTCAATTGGATATTTACATTATAATAATAATTGTATACATGTATGACAAATTAATTGTATAATTGGCTATACTCTATTTTAATAGACAATTAAAAATTTACCTTTTGGATAACCCAATAAAACATCATTATAGGAACTATACTAAGTTGAATTATCATGGGATGTACTATGAATGGTGAGGACACTTTGATTTGCATAACAAATTTCTACATGCATGCCATGCCAATCAATAGATTGCAACATTCCAAACATGGTCTAACCTCGAACAAGAACAAAAACTTTGAATTTGAATTCACACTAAAGATTGAGATTTTTAAAACAAAATATTTTTAAAATCATAATTTAAGAATTTATCTATTTATTTTTAAGACTCAAAAAGATGTTGCATTATATTATTATTATTATACTATTATGTAACAATATACACATTTTTTTCATAAAAATGTTATTTTGAATCATTTTAAAGTCCTTCAAACAACAAAAAGTATTTGGTGACATTGTTTTAAAAGTGCTTTTGGACACTTCATACCCATTAAATTAAGTTCAAATTTATTGAAATGTTTGTATAATACATTAAGAATATTTGTTATACAAGTTCATCCAATATTTTTTACATCAATTTAAATTACCATTTAGGTACCTCCTTATACACCACTTGCATCTTGACCATGTGTACAGTGATCAGACCTGAAGCCTCTCAGCTGCAGGAGCAGAACTGCCCCTAAAACCATGTGCCTTAAACCCTAAACATCAGGGCAGACCAATTTGATCCACTTTTCAGTGTATTTTGGTCTGTCTCTGACGTTCACAGGTTAAAGCCATGAAACTCTTTCAATTGTAAGAAAAGACATTCTGGTGCACTACTGGGGACAAAGTCGGCAGCTCTCAAGTTTCTTCTCAGTTACTTGGATGCTCCATGGATATCAAAGTGCATGCATACATCCCATGTTACAGTATGCAATGGGATACTGTAAGCCACTTTAAGGTACTGACTCCTAATTCTAGTGTGGTCATAACATCAAGAGCATCACTCCCCAAGTTTGAGACCGTATCCTTCATAATTAATGGCAATGACTACCGAACATCACTTCCCACTGACTGACTTTATAAGGTCCAATGGGTGGGTGCCAGTATGTATACAATAATCTGCTGAATAGTTTGCGCAAACAACTATACAAAGATCTGCATCATGAGTTTCTGTCACATTTCTGAAATCTGCAGGTAGACTAGGTCATGATGATAGCCAGCACTCAACCCAGCCAAAGACCTATGTAACATGATAGAAGATACATAACAGCTAGAGATTCAAAGCTCCTCCACATTGACTGAAGATTCCACAAGTTTCTGGTTGCCTCTAATGAGGCTGTAAACTAGCTAATTGTGCATTGTCCATTTAACCTGGGTGCTTGGGAGTGAAGTTGGGAAATGGGTGGCATCATTATATCTTCTAGGCTACTGCGAATCTCTTTAAATGTAGGCCTCTTCTGAGCATCAGTGTCCCAGCACATCTGAATGAGATTGTATAACCTGGTATCAATGTCAGCAGGCAATTCAGGCCGTTCACCAGCAATCACCCTTTTGTAGACTGCAGACCGTGGAAGACTGCTAAATGGGGTGCATCCAGTCAGGACTTCATAACAGGTCATGCCAAAACTATACACATCTGCTTTAGCCGTATATGTTGGTTCCAATGTCGGTTTGTTTGCAACCAGCTTCACACCATTGTTGTTCATAATGTTGTGGGTGATGACCTCACCACGTCGTGACTTCTGCAGCTCTCTAGAGATTTTATCAAGAATGCTATCTCCACCCAGTCCCCCCACAATGTCTGTCGCATGTTCAGTTGAGATATCACTATCTCCACCAAGTTTTTGTTCAACATCTGCATGTTTCATAGTTCGCTTATATCGCTTATAACGGGGACGTTTGGTAATTAGGGGCTCCAAAACAGAATGCCCATCCATGATAACCTTTTCAGCTTCAGTCATTTCAGCCTTGCCTTCTACAATGTGCTTGGCACTCTGGAATGGGAACAGATGAAACACAAACAAAGTGTCCCAGTGAGATGTTCACATTGTTATTAGTCTTCTTAGGACATTTCCAAGTTGCAAGCCTAAACAAGAATAATTCACATTTGATCAGAACAACAATGCATCCCACCCCAAAAAGCTAGTGGTTTGGTCTACAATCTCATAGTGATTGTTTGACTGGAGTCCAAAATGCCATCAAGTATTCTGGGCAACTCAACAAGAGAGTAAGACTCAAAAACAATCACATCCCCAAAGATATCCAACTGGTTTACATTTATTCCTTTACTTGCCTGCACAGGAAACACCTCTGGCGCCCTCCAACAAGTTGTCCCAACAATGCCAGAGAATGATGATGCTGAATACACGTCAGACTTTGAGGAATTTGGTGAAACGTCACCATTTTTGTCGAACCTTGATGATTCACATCGCCTGATGAGCTGCACACTTTGCGATACACCAAAGTCTGTTATCTTAGCTTCAATGTGGTCACCGTGACGGTTCACCAACACATTGGAGGCTTTAAGGTCTCCATGGAAAACCCCCTGATTGTGTAGGTATGCCATGCCTGCAGCAATTTGAGAAATGATGTCTATGGCTACATGCTGTGAAAAGGGGGGACTATCACATTGAACCTCAATGAGATGACGCAGATCATCATCCATCCGCTCCATCACAATCATGCTTCTACCATCAGTTACAGAGAAGCCTACTAATTGTACAATGTGTGGATGCCTAAGCTTTGAAAGTATGCCAACCTCCTTCTGCAATTGACTAACATCACTAGTTTCTATGATTTTGATAGCGAATTTACATCCAAGCCAATATGCCTCATGCACCAACCCATATGCCCCCTTCCCAATCTGTTTCCCAACCTCAATATCCAATGGATCTATCTGCATTATGAAAGGTAGCTCTTCTTTTGACTGCTTTCCCTTTACATCCCAAAATGAGAATGGGTGCTCATGCTTGAGCTTCTTGATTGCAATCGGCACATTCTTTTCCAGCTCCTCCAACTTCTCCAACATCTGAGCACGATCCTTTCTTGCATTGTCCTCATAGACATCTTCACTCAATTTTTTATCAAAAAGACTTGGCAGGTGCACTTCAGTTGCTATCTGTAGCACTTCCATTTGCAATGTTGTGATGTACAAATCAAGTGCACAATGGACCTCCTTAAATGCTTCCCTATTATCTCCTCTAGTAACCAGCAACTCAAACCACTGTGCGCTTGAATATTGCAGCACTAGAACCTTTCCCTTCTCAAGCAAATGAATAAATTCATCAAGAGATTGCAGGGAGAGCACAACATCTACAGCATCCATCATCATCAACTGCTTGACAAATGCACCAATTTGTTCATAAAGCTCTGCCAGCAGGTTACATTGATTTCTATTTATCCAACTTGCTTTAGCACCATCACAGACACTTCTGATGATGCTATGGACTTTATTCACACGTTCCTGGAATTCCTCCTGCAGCATCTACCCCACAATACAGAAATTCAAACATAAATCAAGACCGACTCCAAACTGAACAGAAGTGCTCAATACATAACACAACACTTTCAGTGTGTTCCCAAATGCAGTGCAGCATATGCCTTTCCTCAATGGTCAATTCCAAGTGAGCAATTCTAGTCACCCATGAGATCAGCACCATTGTATGTGGCAAAGAGAAAATCTCATGGGATGAAGGGAATTGCTCACTTGAATATTTGAAGCTGACACATCAGGGTGTTCATTGAGGATGCAAGGACTTCAACTCTGACTTACTTGAGAAAGCACATGAACGGTAGGAGACAGGAGAAGCCAAATGCCATGGCATCACCATTTCCTAAACCTTCTCTTTCATGTAAACAAAACTCAGGAAGCTGAAAATTTTCGAAACAATGCAAATCCTAACAATAAAAACCAGCATTTTTTGAACCTTCTCTTTCATGTGAACAACCTCTGGAAGCTGAAAATTTTGGGGGAACAATGAGACTCCTAACAGGTTTAGGGTTTGAGAAACCCTAATTAAACACGGTGACCACGACTGTCATCCGTCTCTTATGCCTCCGGCCGCTCACTCGCCATGCACCAAAGATGATTTCCGAGGGCAAATTCCTGTGTTTTGAGATTTATCTATGAATGCCGCACAACCGTAGAAGAGGTGTGATACCTGGGAAGTGTTCATCGCTTGCATCAATTTTACGTCTCGTTACAAAGACTTGTGGCTACCAGAGTCTTCCAGAGTCCATCAGTTTCTCGCAGAAGCTTGACAGAGCTAGAACAATGAACCCCATTGAAGCAAATCACTACTGTAAGCAAGTAACTAAGTAACCACCTACCTAAAGCAGCTAGGATCGGAGATCTTCTGCACTGCACACAGAGCAAGCAGCAAACGGGGTAGTAACCCTAAACCCTAAAACTATGGTAGTAACTGGAGGAAAAATGGCATGAAGAAGATCCTGGAGCATGAAGACAAATGGCTACAAAAACAAAAGAGTTTCTTTCCAAGATGGTTGCAATCATATTGGAGAACTCGTAAGAGGGAGAGACATCTGAGGCTGGAACCCTCTGGTACATAGTCTGTAGACTGATTGATACTGGTCCTGGCATCGAAGAACCGACCCGACTCCTATGGCAAGAGTGGAGCTGCGCCCACCAGTTCCCTAGCTAGTTATTGTGGTGCTTGCAGGCTGTTAGTAGGTATGTAACAAAAACAACCGTTAACTATCATGTCTCATTCTAATCCAGTGTGGGCCAGTTCTTCCTTTTGAAGAGAATCTTTTGTGTTAACCCTGCAAAACTTTATTTATAAACACACCGCAGATTCAGAAATTTGTACAAGGGAAAAAGAAAAATGAAAACGATTATTTTATAGGACATGAAGCTAACACAAATTAGATGTCAAAATATTTTTGTCTCAACAATCAACTGTCTCGAAGAGGTTGGCCGTGGTGATGGGTGGTGTGTCTTGAAGGGGTTGAAGTCAAGAAGTAACTAGGCCTATCGCTATCACCCAACTTAAAATAGAGGATGCTTGCATTCTTTGCAATGTAATTGAATTTTTTTGACAAAGAAAGGTAACTAAGACAAAAAGAAGAGAGCCTTTTAGCCCTTTGAAGTCTCACATGGCATTGGCTTAATCAAATAAGAACATATTAACTTGTTTGTTTAGACATCCAAACACCTCAATTGCTAAAGGGAGGAATTGATCAATGGGGTGTCAGTTGCAATAATCCTTTCTTTAGCTTGAGTTGCTTCAAAGGCAAAAAATCTTCGAGTTGCGCAAGATCAAAAAAGTAAAACTACTCATGTTGGGTCGGTAATGACAACATCAATTAGGGTGTGAATTCCATTTTTTGTGAACCCAATGTCGATTTGTTGACAAAAAAAAAGTTGAACATGGTTCACATGGTTCAAAGGAATGCATGTAATTGTTTTTGTCCCACATGGAAACTAACATCTTATGCAATGGCAACAAAGGTGTTACAATTTACATCATGGGTTCCTATGCATTCATTATTGTGGGCGCAATGTAAAAGGTGAATACCCATAGATACAATGGGATGTGTGTACACACAACAATGGATACTTAAAATTGAAAGATGTGATAATCCAAGCCACATTTAAAACATTGTGGAGAAGGATGGGGAAGATAATTGAAAGGTTGGGAAGATTAGTCAAGTTATAAGTTAAACATTTGCCCAAGGGCTAGAACAAGATAAAATTTGAGCACGATGGGTCTCAAATATCTTGTCGAAGAACATGTTGGAAAAGGTATGATGGTGCAAATGATTTTAAATGGAATCCTAAAGTTGAACTATTCATTGTTTGATGAATT
>Ga0116228_10001670_pt1 | contig 18566 bp, 15 predicted proteins | sample S1TSphfallax_2_FD_89694 | JGI IMG/M metagenome (GOLD analysis project Ga0116228, IMG submission 89694) | Host-associated microbial communities from peat moss isolated from Minnesota, USA - S1T2_Fc - Sphagnum fallax MG | ecosystem: Host-associated > Plants > Peat moss > Unclassified | place... | reverse complement strand
TTACTCATTCCTTAACCAAATTAAGCAATCTTTGTGTCATTGGACGCTGAAACTGAAGGGCTACAAATGTTCTTTGAGTGTCAGAAGTAAAGGAGCAACACAGGAAGAGGATGAGTGATAGTTTTGATTCCAAATTTTTTGAAAAATTTAGCTCTAGACCCCCTCTTTAGTTCCATTCTCATATTTTCCTCATTTTTAGTCAATTTTGAGTGATTTAAAACTTGAAGGGTGCACCAACTTAGGGCATTACAAAACTTTTTTTGTATTTCAGAGACAAAGATGCAATGATGAAAGATTTTAAGCTCAAAATCATAATCTCTTTTAATACACCCATCACCTAACATTAAGCCCCCTTACACCAAACACCCCCCATAACCTTAGCATTCTTTTATTGAATTAAACAATTTTCGTAACATTGAAAGCGCTAGCTAGGTGGAGTGCTACAAATGTTCTTTGAGTTTCAAAAAAGAGGAAAAATTTGTAATGATTCGACTTTTTTTGGAGTTATTAAGTGTTTGCTCACCGACCAATCTAAACCCTAATCAAGAACAGTTGTTAGACTATGCAGTTTTTAGAAGCATAGCATTAGAGCATCATCTCCACCAAAGCTGAGTATATGACCTCTACTGGAAAAATTAGATGAGGTTCATGAGTCAAAAAATCCAGTGAGTCGGCTGCAAGACTACTGGGACCCTGACAAAATGCACAGATTCTTGGAGCCCTGGAGGAGGAGCTTTGGAAGAGTTCAATAACTGTGATTGGGTAGATAGTTTGATTGCTCCAACTGGGTTGGTATCAGCAGTCTCCCACCATGTATGTACTTGCAGTCCCAATTTCAGTTTTATGAGTGGGGTTGGAGAAAAGTTGGTAACTAAAACTTGGATGTGAGAAACATTTTGGTGGAGATGCTCTTATTATGTGCATTAATATCAGCCCAAAACCATTTTGCTGTCCCAAATCAGCATAAACTTTACTTTTCTTCATCCAAAATATGTTGTGTGATGTGTCATAAACTTTATTTTTCTTCATCCAAAATATGTTGTGTGATGTGTCATAAACTTTATATTTCTTCATCCAAAATATGTTGTGTGATGTGTTTGTGAGGATGTTCTAGAGCATGTAATGTGCCCGGTAAAGTCCAAACATGCCCAGGGTAATGCCCAAACCTACCCGGTGTGAAAAAAAAATTCAAGACATTGTTCCATCTCCAAACCTAATGAGAAATGAGGTTCACCCACCCTACACAAGCCAGACATATGTTTCAGACATCATCCCAGAGTCACAGACAACAACACACGAAACAAACAAAGACAAACTCCTTTTTGCCTGTGTGTAACCTTCTTCAGCTCCTAATTTCCCACAATTATATCCATAGAAGAAGAAGTAGAAGAAAAAAATATCATGTTCTCATCAAGGTTTTTGTGTTTTCCAAAACTAAGAAAAATTAGCGGAAATTACTCTACTAAAACCCAAGAAAAATCATTTTTTTCCAATTTTTTTATTTTCTAATTTTTTTTTGAAAAACAACAAAATAATCCCCCAACCCCCCCCCAAAAAAAAAAACCACAGCTTCCAATGGTATAAATTTTCACCACATTCATTATATTTCATTCGGAGCAAGCGTTGAGTGCACTAGACTGAAAGTGTACCCCACAGAAACAGAACCAAGATGCATGTCATATTGAACAACAACAACAATACCATAGTGATTCAAGCCTCTTGTCCATTATCAATCAAAGCACTACTAGGGTACCTAGAGAAGCTGACAAGTGAGGTGAACAAGCTGAGCACACCTTCTAAACTCCCCTCACTTATACTCACCTACCAACCTCCAATTTTTTTTGTTTTTGTTTTGGTTTTTGTTACTTGCAATTGGGGTTACATAACATGAGTAGGTACCCTAGTGGGGCTCATAGAGGAATCCCTTATGTTGCACCCAAAGGGGGGTGGGGGGTGGAGAAGGGAGAGGGGCAGGTTTTGACTTTTGGCTATTTAGTGTTTGTCTGGATGCTGTTTCATTTGCCAATAACATCCATCCATTTGACAATTCTGGCTTGGATGTCAGAAGGTTTCATCATCATAGTTTGCAAACCTTTCATGCTATTTGTTTTTTTATTTAAAAAGAGGTTTTCATCAATAATAGTTTTGGAGAGTGTTTCCATCATAGTTTTGTCACTATATAAATAGTGGGTTGTAGCATTTATCTTTTTACTAGCGAAATTAAAATCTTAGAAATGTTACATTATTGTGTGAATTTCGGGGTTTTTCAATCACCAAGATTTGACAAAAAGAAAAAGAGGAAAATCACCATATTTCTCTCTATACATGGATTGAAAGTAGGTAGCTGAAATATAGAAGGATGTTCTTATATATATATCACTTATTATAGCCAAATTTGGCTAACATCTTCCTATGGATGATGATTTATTTATCACCACTTTGGCCCAAACAAAAAACACTAGTTGCATGTTGTTGTTGGAACTTGGGATGAAGTGGGAAAAATGGATTAAACTAATTTGGTTGTGTTAATTAATTAAAAAGTATGGCACTTGTGTGTGTGTGTGTGTGTGTTGGGGGTGTGTGTGTGTTGGGGGGTAGTTTTGAATCCCCACTTTTGTTGCAAAAAAATTTCTTCACTTCTCTTCTTTTGTCTTTTCTTCCTTTCCTTTGTTGCAAGGCAAAGTTTCTTCCATTTAGAAAACTCTCCACAACAGCAGCAGCAACTCATGCTTTGTTTGCTTGCTTGGTGCCCACATTGCTTCCCTAGTTTGCTGTTTTCTTAGTACCTGGATGGGTTCTCTCATTGCTTGTTTGTTTGCTTGCTCGCTTGTGTGTTGTTGTTGCCTCTAATTTTCCAGCTTGCTTCAATAGATAGAACTGTTGTAGTACTATGTAGGGGTGAAATCATGTTCTCAGAGCTTCTTCTTCTTCTTCTTTCTTTTGGGTCTTGAGAATTTTGATGATGAGCTTTGACGCTTGGATTCCATAAATGACAGATTTGTTTTTTATGGAAACCTTGAAGGCAAAATGGAAGGAAAATTTGAAGGAAATTTTAAGGAGTTTTAGCTTTGTTGTTGTTTCGGATCCCAGAAGCAAGCAAGCAAGTAAGCTAGCTTACTGCTTCTTCTTCTAATCGGCAAGAACTAAATTCAGAATCCCTGAGCCCGGCTGCTGTGATGTCGGTAGTCTTGACTGTTGTGGGTAGCTTGCAGTTTTGTAATTGCGAAGATTTTGCACTCTCATGACGGACCCCACTCACATTCTTTTTGGTTTTTCTTTTCCTCTCTCTGTGAATCACTCCTGAGCTTCATCATCATCTTCTTATTCTTATTCTTAATAGTACCATGATGCTGGAGCCGGATGCTCTTCAAGAGAATTGGTGACACTTGCTCTAGACAGTAGAAAGAAGAATTAGCGATGATTGCCACACAAGTGAAAGGGATTCCAGGAGGAGGTCGAGCTGCGGCAGCTGAGCGCCACAGTGAAAAAAACTGGACAAAATTCGCTGTTCCGCCTCCTCCCATGAAGCAGCTGCCGGCGAAAGAAAATAATTTGCGGAAGCAGCAGCAGCAGCAAAAAAGCACAGTATTGATTTCCAACTCAATGCAGGAGTCGTCGTCGTCGTTGTCGGAGCTCCAAGGCACACCTGGATCCAAATGTTGCCGTTCAGTCGATGTCGTCGGCTCGAATTCCTCCTCCTCCTCCTCCACCTCTCTCGAGGTATGTATGTATGTATGTATGTATGTGTAGGAGATCCTCATGAGTCTTGCTCATCGGCTGCAATAATATTGCATCGATCAGAAGTCTTCTTGTGTCCACAAACGGCTCGTAATCACGACACAATGTGGTTGTGTGTGTTTGGGTGGGTTTTATGTTCAACTACTCATGTGGAGCAATTGTCAGACTGGGAAGGATTATGCAATCGGTGCAAGAGTTTCATCAAGCTATCTAGTGTCCAAAAACAAGAAGAAGAAGAAAAGTTCACACTTGAAGCCTGGTGGTGGTGGTCGCGAGTCTTCTTCTTCTTCTACAGTAGCTGTGGCAAAGCTTTATTGCATTGCCAACTCCTTTTCCTTCCGACCTCCATCACCAATCCCAGAGGTACAACAACAAAAACAACAACCCCCTCCCCAGAAAAAACCCACCTGGAAAACCTCCCTGGGAGCTCCAAAACATAGACTTTTGACACTGGAGTCCAATCAGATCAAAAAGCAGAAGTTAGACTTTCCAGTTTGATTGTGAGGCCAACTTTGATGATTGAAAAAATTCCAAGATGAATTCGATCAATTTGAACTGCAAAACAAAAGCTCCAAAAGCTTCAGGCTACCTGTGGTTTTAGACTCTGCTTGAACCCACTGGTGAATATGTTGTTGTTTCTGAGCTCAATGTTTTTGACAGAGATCTATTGTCTTGTGTTTTTCATGACGAGTTTTGTGAACTTTTGGGTGGTGGCAGGAACAAGTTGTTGATTCAGAGGAGGGTTTGGTGATTCATGAAGCCACAAGAAACAGTAGCAACTCCCTTCAGCAATTGTTGGTTCGCACTGAACTGGAAGACGAAGTCAGTCAGTCAGACTTTCTTCCTCTTTCTTCCATTTCACAACTCAGAATGTCACCATGATGTGATTCATTTTTCAAGTGTCTGAAAAAAATTATGCATTTGTAGTTTGCACTTGCCCCCGGTGAGTGAGGTAGTACTATGCTGCTGCTGCCAAGTTTGCTCATTTTTTGCTGGAAATCTTTTCTTGTTTCTGCTTGCTCTCTCCAATGCAGGTCTTGGCGCTGTGTAAACAGCTGGAGCAGGAGCAGGAGTTGCATGCAGCCATGGAGAAAACTCTGAAGCTCCATGATGGTCATCCTCCTGGCAGCATGCCACCATTGAACAATGTTCCATCACATCTTCCTGCAGCTGTAAAAGTTCTCATCTTCTTCTTCTCATAAGAACTCATCATATGTTTTTCTTTACTTTGATCAAATGATGTGTCATTGGAATCACACAATTTCTAGAATTTCTGTTTGACTCATGCTGCTGTCCAGAAGCCCAAGTCCATGATAACAGAGTAACCCATTCATCTAAGAATTGTAAATTTCTTTTGAACCATCATGATGCAGGAACAGAAGCTTTTGTTGGATATTGCGATATTGGAATTGGAGGTGTTAAAACTTGAGATGCAGATGGGTGAATTGCAGTGGCAACTTGCACATGAGAGATCATGTGAGCATGAATCTGCTGTAGTTGTCAATGAGCTCCACAGTAAAGCTCAAGTACCTTCATTCAAGCTGCCAAGCATTGAACTTCAGCAAGAAGATCACCTGTATCCAACAATCAGGCCAGTAGTAGCTCACCCATCGTCTTCTCCAGTGATTCCGTATATTAACCAGTTGCAGTCACCTCAGCAATCAGGAGGAGGACAAATATCACGACATCGTGTTACTTTGAAGGAGCTTCTGCATATTCCATGTGCTGTTGCAGAAGAAGATGATCATGTGGGCCCTCAATTACCACTGAGCTCACCACCTCCTCCTCATGACCCAAGTTTCTCCTCCTCTGCATACAACAACAGGAACTGTTGTAGCCTTGAAGAAATGTTGCTCCACCACCAATCCACTGCTATTTCCAGCAATTCTCCAAGACTAGTCCCAGTAACACTTTCTCTCAATGCCACCCAAGGAACCACCCAATATACTACTACTCCATCACCAGCAACATCAGAGAAGACGAGGCAAATTGGCCCGCAATTATGTGTTGTATCCTCGCAGAATACTCCTGACTATTGGCCAGAACTTTTGCCATCACCAAAGTACCATTCAATTTGGAACATTTTGCCACATGATGACTGCAGTTGTTCTTCTTCTTCATCTTCTTCACAAAGGAGATGTACATCCACCAACATCACAAATGCTGCTGAACAAACCTCTTGTTCAGAGCCAGCTGACTCTCCTTCTGAAGTTGAGGTACAAAGTCTTACTTGCAAACTACATGAGAATGGGCGTATGTGGAAATTCCCTCTGATCCTTCCACTGAAGTAAATATGTTAAGGAGACAGAGACATAAATACTAGTAGTACTCTTTGCTGATTCACCTGTTGAATGGATTTCAGAAAAGGAGAATGTATCGATCTGGCATTATGAGGATAAGGGAGCTTCGGAGTCAGGGATTAACAGGAGATTCATCTGAAAAATCTAGTGTTACTACTACAACCAGGAGCACAACTGAAAACCTCTCGGTGTGTTGTTTTTTTTTGTTTTTCCCTCTCTCTTGGAATCTCCTGAGAACTTCACAGTTAAATGGTGCATAATTTTACAAAATTTGCAAGTCACTGCACATAATCTGTGAATCTTCTCTTTGAAAAATACAACATGATCACATGGGATTATCTTTGTCTTGCCTCTTAACATCACATGGAATTCTTACAATTTCAGTGATCTAAATGTGAGTACCATGGCACGAATGTTCAGAATAGCAGAATGCTTTTCTAAATTGGAGCCTTTTCTTTCTTTTTTTTCCTTTTTTTTCTTTTTGGGTCTTCTGCCTGATTCTCCAGAGAGGCACCAAAGAAGATGCTTCATCAAGATCAGAGTCACAGACGGCAGCTGATGAAGATTTTGGGTTTAGATGGACGTCTGAGCCAATCAATCCAAACAAGCTCTCAGAGGAGATGGTGCGGTGCATGGCAAAGATATTCTGCCACTTGGGTATGCCAAGTAATAATGCAAGAATGTTGCTGCAAGGTGATCAGTCTCCAACTTCACACTTGGGAAACCAAGTCATAGAATCATCATCACTTTCATCAGTGTCAGATTCTTCATCTCTGTCACCACCAGCATTTGTTCACAGCCCAATTCTGGGTCTTCACAAACAGGAGAATAACATCATGGCAACCAATGCTGCAACAACCACCTCTTCAGACCTGTACAAATCCCGGGGGAAGCTCTCATGTGCAGATGTTGGTCCCTATAACCATGTGCTTGAGGTTCGATGGCTTTCTGTAAGCAGGGAGCAGCTTAAGTATGCTGCTCAGGGTCTTGCCAAATATAGGTTAGGTTTTTTTTTTTCCCCTGCTGCTTTGATTTCTCCTGAGAGTGCTCCTCTGACTTTCACAGCTCACTGGTCTCCATTTCCTTTGTAAACTTAATTTTTTTTTCTTTGGTGTTTTGGGGTGGCAGATTGTTGGTGGAGAGACTGCAAAAGGTGGATCCACCGAAGATGTCTCATAAGCAAAAGTTGGCTTTTTGGATTAATATTTACAATACTCTTTTGATGCATGTAAGCTGGAGTTCAAGTCCCCCTTGGGTTGTGTTGGTCCCTGAGATAAATTGTTGTGTGAGAAAAGAAAAAAAATCTGTGGGTGGGGATATTGCAACATCATCTGATAATGATTTTGGTGTTAATTTTGGACCAAATGATTTTCCAGGCCTTTCTTGCATATGGCATTCCAGGAAGTGATCTAAAATTCTTCAGTCTAATGCGGAAGGTGCACCCTCTAAACCAATCACAAGTGGATTTCAGTACCTCTCTTGTGACAGTTTGGGACTATTTTGCCTCCAATCCACTAAGTAGTTTTCCTCACTTCTTATTCATGACCTGAATGATAGAAAGCTTAAAATTATTCCCGTGTATTTAATATAATGCAGGCTGCATATTGTGTGGGAGGGCATTGGTTTAATGCTTCTGTGATTGAGAGCTGTATACTTAAAGGAAAGGCTATGGCACATCGACCACAATTTGTAAGCCTTACACCAAATTTTGTTTTGGGTCTGAGTGTTTCTGTATGCACCTTCACATACCATGATGCAGGAATCCATTTCCAATCATCGTAATGGATGTCTGTAGGGTTTAGCGTTTTTGCAATGGTTGACTATAGGGTTTAGGGTTTAAGGTTTTTGCAATGGGTGTCTACAGGGTTTAGGTTTAGGGTTTTTTTTGTAATGGATGGATTTTGGATCTTAAGTTCGTGGCTAAATCTAGCTTTCAAGCATAGTGATGAGAATATGGGAGCAATGGGGGTTGAAGGACAGGGGTTAATGATGGCACTTCAAAAGAACAAGTTGAAAGAAGAGCTCATCAAATATGGTATTAACCATTTGGAGCCGCTAGTCAACTTTGCACTTTGTTGTGGTGCCCAATTCTCACCGATGGTAAGTACATCTCCTCTTCAGATCATCATGTTTTTAGTGTTTGGTTTCAGATCATTTTTTTATTTGTCTTTTTTCTTTCAGTTCACTAAAATTTCAGTGGAATGGTTTTTATTTCATTCATAACTGAATTGAGTAGAGTTGTGCCACTGCTACCCCAGGTACGTGTATACAGTGCAGAGCATGTGCATGAGGAGCTCCGATATGCAGTTCATAGTTATGCAAGGGCTGCAGTCGGGATTTCAGAGAAGGGAAAACTTCTGGTTCCAAAGCTGCTTTATTGCTATGCCCATGAGATTGTGGAAGATCGTGTGCTGTTGGATTGGGTGTGCAACTTTCTGCCCTCTACCCAAGTTGCATTTATATTCGAGTGCATCCAACAGCACTCCCATGGCCATCATGTGCAATCCAACAATTTTGCAGTTGTTCCATTTGACTTCAGTTTCCGGTATCTCTTTCCTTCAGACATTTGCAGAAGTTTAAGGTGAATGAATAAAACCTTTGGGTACAGAAACCAACCAACAAACCAACAAACAAACAAACAAACAAGCAAACAACTGCACACTATAAGATACTCCCCTTCACCCACACTTGTAAATTCACAACCTCTATTTTTACAGAAACGAAAGTGGGCCCATTACTAGTCTCATGGTCATTGCCCTTGTTGTGATCACTATGTTCTATGAAGATCCTTGTTGGAAACATTTCATAGAATCAATTTTTTTAAACTTGATGTTTTAGTCTATCAAATCATGGAAACATTGCAAAAAGCAATTATCTTCCACATCTAGGAATTTAAACTTGAAGCTTGGAGAGTTTCATCATGTCAAATTATTAATGTCTTGTTTATGAAAAGTTGTATACCACAAATGTGAGTTTGATCATATTGTGTTTAATGGGCTTACCTTTGTATACATAGTTTTCTAGAAGTGTTATCCTTATATGTCACCTTTCTTTTAATCGTGTTTAAGTGAGTTGTCACGATATTCCATCATAATATGCATGCCTTACCAGTGACTCTTACATCTTCAGCATGCTAAAATCAATTTTTATTCAGACAAGTGAGGCAAAATGCATAATTGAGAATGCAAATTACAATGTGCATATGGGTGCATATTATTAGTCAATGCCGCATTAAAGAGGCTATTGTGATGATCATGCATTTGTCTCCTTGAGTGGGATGGTAAATTATTTTCAATAGTGTCAACTAACCTCTTTAAGTGCAAATTGAGATATACGGATGCAACTTTTGTATGCAAGTGAATGTAAATCTTAGGCATGAAACTTAAGCTTCGGGCATTAGGACATCTTTCCATTAGGATGTTGTGATCACATCAGTTTTCCATAAGGTTTCTCTAGCTAGTTGTGTTCATAATCATCTCACAACTCTACTAGTCAAGCATTGAGCAATTGTAGGATCACATGGTGAGAATAATTAAATGCGACCACATGCCAATCACGGTGACTGACCAATCAATGCGAATTGTATTTTTTATTTGCAAATAATTACTTTGGTTCTCTTATTTACCCATCTTATTAAGTGAAACTTTTGTTATCACCTAGAACCAGGTAAACTAATGTGGGTCAAGTTAAATCCAATCTATGGTGCAGTTTGTTCTTTTTGGATTTTTGTGAATGTGAACATTCAAATGACATCTATCGGGATGAAAAATATTCAACATACTAAATTGGAAACACATGGCGGTTAGCATGATGTGGGTCAAGTTAAATCAAATCTATGGTGTGGTTTGTTCTTTTTGGATTTTTGTGAATGTGAACATTCAAATGACATCTATAGGGATGAAAAATATTCAACATACTAAATTGGAAACACATGGCAGTTAGCATGATGAAGCCCCAAGTGTATACTTGGGATCATGCAGGAAATGTTTTATAGTGAACTTCAGATGACCCTAGAATGTAGGGATACCAAACTTTTGCCCCTTTTCTGGGTGCATCCCAATGTCTCCACCCTCAAGGGCAGAGCCAATAAAGGCAACAAATGGATTTTAGCAACATACCAGGATGCTTCTATTCTTCAACCATCATCAGTGTTTTTTATATTGACAAAATTTCGCCAAAAAATGAAATTTAAATTTTTTTTAAAATTAAAATTAAGCAGGTTTTGGAGAGTTTTACAGGATTTTGAGTATTTTAAATTTTTAAAAAATTGACTTACACACCAGATATCAAGTAACTGAATTTTTAAAGATTTGTGGTACTCACCTGGTATCAATTTTCTGAAATGACCATCAAGTAAAATTATCCGTTTTTTTTCTAGTGGGCAAAGAACCGCCTGGTATGCATAAGGGGTAATTTTTGCAGCATCTTCCTGAGAACCAGCCAGTTTAGTATCTAGACCAGTTATCAAGCAGAAAATCATTTTTTTTATAAAATTAGAGCAACAATTTTTTGACCATTCTTGCTGCATTTGGTTAGACAATAATGTCCAGTGGGAAGAAAATGTTTTTATCTCCTACTACAGCAAGCTACCATCATCAACCATCCCCAATTATCTCTAAAAGCCTACCTTCAAATAAGATCATGAATTCGTCAATGGGCTGAAATGTAGGCCCCTCAAAAAAGCTCCAATGTATATACTATGCAAAATTTCTTGTAAAAAATTCCAATGCAAAGCTTGTTAGATGTAGAATACTAGCCACCAAGCTTGGCTTGTCTTGTTGCTTTGGTACACTAATCGCAAATCCTTGAATCCAGATGCAACAAAAATTTTGTCCTCGTGTGCATTCTTGGACTTCAACAAAATCATCTTCATTACAACAAGTATGATAACTGGATTCTTTGGGTCCTACCTAGACGCCCTAAGATGTGATTTACATATTATGACACCATAGTCTCAAGAACTCTTAAAGCAGGGCTGAAATGTGGCCCCCTCCAAAAGCTCCAATGTATAATTTGTAGAAAATTCTATCATAAAATCCAATGCAAAGCTCATTAATTAGATGTAGAATACTAACCACCAAGCTTGACTTGTGTTCTTGCTTTGATGCACTAATCACAATCCTTAAATCCAAATGAGACAAAAATTCATTCCTCATACATACTCTTGGACTTGAACATAATCATCTTTATTACAAGTAAGATAACTACGTTTTTGGGTCATACTTGGAGGGCCCAACATGTGATTTACATATAATGACATTGTAGTGTCAAGAATTATCAAAGCAAGACTCAAAATTACTTGAGCTGGTAAGATTTGCAAGATCTTTTGAATTGTTAATGTTATTCAAGTCCTCATTTACCTTTTTTTCATATGGAAAATGCTTCTAGTTATTGATTTAAAAATTCATTTCCTTGAAGGAATAGATGTGTTTTCTACATGAAATGTTAGCAAGACACAAAACCTCGATGAATTGGCATATTGGAAGTTATTTTCGAGGCTAAAAAAAAACCACATTGATAACATGTGTCATCATTGGTGACACTGCTAAGAAATAACACCCCAGTTGATCTCCTACAATTGTGTGTCATTTCTTCAATCATTTGCGATTCATCATGTGTAATTAGAAGTTCAACATCTAGATGGAATAAATGCCCATCTATATTGATTCGACCATTATATGATCCCACAATCTTGCATTATGAGATTTACCACAACAATGGGCAAAGAAGGATTGAAGCTTGAGCCAAAACATAATAAAATTGTGATAGATTTTTTTAAATTGGTGCCATGCAAACCCGCCAATCCCATAATCTTACATTATTAAATTTTCCATAACAACATGGGCCAAGTATTATTGAATCTTGAGCCCAAACATCATAAAAACCATGATAGATTTTTTAAAATTGGTACCTTGCAAACACACCAAAATAACATAATTTAATCACTTCAACATTTGAATCCATCCCAAACCCAAGATTACAACAACCTAAATTCTATTGATACAAGGATATGCCACAACAATGTTTATGTTTCATAAGAGAAAACCTAGTTTAGTTGTCACTTGGACTAGTGTTGTTTTACACAGCCACATTACAAACATACCCAAAAAAATTCCAAAAGGGCTTTGAGTTTGTTGCTTCCCATAACAACTTGATTGATGGTATCTTGTGTCATATTGCACACCTACACGCCACCTTGTCGAACACTAATGAACATCAATGGTACCAAAAATCCATCATGGCAAAACAAAATGTGAACAACCATTGGATCTTTACAACAACCACAATGGTTGTTCTTAATTTTTGTAGCTTTGCAACGCATACACAAGATTTTTCAACACTTGTATTCAACAACATTAGAAATTATGAGATGGGAATTATTAGGTTTTTATCTACAAAGTGGTTTATATTTTGTGTGTGTAGAAAACCGTAGGGTGTTGATTATTACAAGTCAAAATTTAGAATTCAAAACTAAGATGTAAAAATAATCATGGTTTAAACAAATGCACATTAACATTGGACCAAGTCATTGAGGATCAAGAAAAGGAAACACGTGCATCATTAGAATTAGCCAAGTTAGCTTACCATTGCATTCAACCATTGAAGTTGTAAACACTTCAAGAATCCTACTAATGGCAAATCCATTCCTCCTCAAAAAAATAGGAAATATGTTGTTCAACATTTAAATCTCATGATCAACATTGAAATAGACAACTAAATCCATCATTGTATCATTTTCATCAATGATATTTGATTCTTCTTTCAAAAATTCATCAATGGATTGTGTTTATCATGGGCATTATGTTTTTACATGAGCTGACAAGTTTTTCATAATCATCATGAACTTGTCCAAATTGTCAGTTCCTAGCCTACAACACCTTAGGCTTATCAATATTCAATCATATTGAAAATCCATTTTGTTTCAATATGGGACTGAAGAATCTTGAAAATTTATCAAACAATAATAAAAATGTTTGGGAATCGTGTTTCATGGGACTTCCACCAAATTAAGTGCGATATGTAATCTTCTAGCTTCACATGCAAATGGTGGAACAAAATCATTTCATTTTTCAACAATCCTTGCAAAATAACCTCATTTAAAGTTATTGCCCCCAAAATGGAATCTTCAAAATCAAGAACTAATACTCAAATTCATTAAAGCCACTAATGTTGAGATTTTGGAATTGAAAAAAAACTACCAAAAGTGGTGTCAAGGTCTTATTATCATACTCCACCATTAGATTTATATCATTGTTGCCCTTCCTACAAATGCTTTCACCACCTCAAGGAATTTAAAAGATAGGTCCAACATCAGTGCCAACATGTTTTGAACGTTACTAACACTATAGATATATGTAAATGACAAAAATGGAACTATAATTTTCAATGGGAAAGCCTAACATCAAAATGCACCCTCTACCATTCATTATGTCTTTTTTTGGATTTTTTTGTCCATGTAATTATTTTCTATAAGGTAGATTATATGTCCTTTAGATTGACCTCACAAAAACCAACACAAACATTAATATCATTTTAAACATATTGGCATGTTTTGTTAAAAACATGGCCAAAGCATGATCCCTACCAACGAATTATAAGTGTTAGGGGAGCACATTTGACCATTGAAAAAAAAATGCATGCAAAGGTGGAGAGATCACCACCGTCATCCTTCACATAGGCAATTAATTTGTCCAACAAATTATAATATGATAGCAAATCCTTGACCTACGTTGCCATTGCAATTTTAGCCATAATATTAGTTGCTTCAAAACATTCCATTGTCACATGACAAGGTACCCATTGTGAGTTTATGAAATTAATCACAAGAACAAATGTGTCTGTGTCTAGATTTAGACATTCACAACTCAAAAGAAGTTGTTGATGTAACACAAGAATCCAAAGTTGGCATCACATATTGTTCCATGGTTTCGACCACAAATATTAATGGGATAGCATGTTGAACTATTTGTTACCAGTTTGAAAACACAACTCGGGGATTTTGATGCATGAGCAAATGCTTTACCCACTGCTTCTCCATAACAAAAATAGGCATGTAGGTTTCAACAATGAGCAATAAGTCCTCCATGAATTTATTTTGTTGTGCATCCTCCTTCTTGTACAAATTAACATTCCCAAAGTGATATGTGATGACCCCATAACCATCAAGTTACATCTTTTCTTGGACTTTGCCCAATGTTGCTCAATTGCAACAAGAGTTAAATTGACACTCTTCCACCTACACCAAACAACTAGATGTTTATATAAAATATGTGTCGTCATAGAATGGTTCCATGTTGTTGGTTATACATGATCAAACCTTTCCTTTTTTTAGTGGTATTGCCATAATTATATGTCTAGGAGACATAATGGCAAATGAAACAACACATACTTTGAGGCAATACAAGATTTGGCATCTTGCCATCATTCACCACAAAAAAATGATAGGGGAGATAAAACATATGGTGAGGGACCCATGCCATCTAATTTTGGGTCAATTGAGTTTTCAATAATTCCCATGCAATTTCTCCTTCCATTGCCCATGTTGTCACTTGGGGTTGCAATGCTTTCAAAAGTAGATAGTGTGCTAAAAGTTGAAATAAAACTAGCCATTAAATTTGATTCTTTAACTCATTCCATTTCCAATTCATAAACATCATCATAATAATAATAAAACAAAAGGTTTTCATTTAAATTGAATGGTTCAATATTTGCCATTAGTGTTTTGACCTTGTGAAAAAAAATAAAACCTAAACTCCAAAGGTAAAATTAATTGAAGAGCTTTTAAACATTAACTACAAATGGTTTTTGGGAAATTCTTAATGATTGCCAACACAAACAAAACCCTATAGTGATTTTTTCAAGATCCCAACTTGTGAATAACAAACCTACATAATTTTTATAATAAAAATGAACCTTGTGCACTTTGAAACATATGTTGGAATTTTTTTTGGGCACCTTCTTGATAATTGCAAAAAACGCCACATATAGAACCCTAGAAACAAAAGCATACTAGCAAAACCCTACAAATAGGTTCCTACAGATGAAATCACACAAACAAAACCTTGGATTGCAAATAAAAACAAAACCTTAAACATTGTCCTTTCTATTGCAAACTTTTACAACGTTCTAATTACAAAAAATAATGACCTCAATAACCTTATAGTTCAAGCAACCTTATGCATATATGAACTATGAAACATGACCTTCCAATGAAATTCAAATTTGTCCCTATGATTGCAAAGAAATACCGCTAAAAAAATCTAAAGAAAAAATCAAGGGAACTAGGATGCAAATTGGGAAAGGAAATAAAAAATGTGACAATATCTCACATCTTCCTTGTAAATTCAATTTGATTATTGAAAGCAGAAACATACAATAGACAATCAAAATTGATAGTTGAAAACACATTCAAGGCATCCCCACACAACAAGCTCCAATCTCCCATTGTAAATAATTTGTCCTTCCAAGGATTCAACCGACACTTGCATTCAAGGATTGAAGATGGTGCCCATTAAAGAGCCAACAAATTCAAGGAAGATCGTCTTTCCTAATTCATTAACAAAATGCCAGCATTGGAAGTTAAAAAAGGAGCACAACAATCTTGCATGAAAACATGAAAACAATGGATGTTTAGGTAGGGTTTGGGCAAATTTTCATCGATGAAATTGTTTGGATGAATGTTTAGATGAAGGAAATGGATGTAAAGTAAATTAATAACTAACCTAGGTTATTGCTAGTTGTCCCCATAAACATATAGGTAAGGTATTAAATTTTTTAAAGGTAGTACCCTACCAACATGTTTTTTGGGTATCAAAGTATGTAATAATGGGTTGAGTAGGGTATTCCTCAAGTATTAAAAATAATTAGATTCAATAGGTACTAGGTTTTTTAGACCTAGAACTAAACTCGGGTTGATAATTGGGTCAAAACTCAATATTCGACCAACATTGGTTTTGATTTTGGTTACCTAAAACCAAATTGGAATTGGGTTTAATTTTTCAACCAAAACCAAATATTAAACCATATCTAGTTTTGGAACCAAAACTAGTTCTTAAAATCTAAAACCCTGAACCTAAACTTGAAATTTAAAAAAACAAAACAGGTGGGGGGGGAATGGTATGGAATTGGGGGTTAATCAATAGTTAATCATTAATTTCAAACCAAACTACCAAAAATTGAAACTTGAATTATTTTTTTCAAAAATCGAATTAAAACCAAACTCAGAGTTCTTTTTATTATGAAACCAAGCTAGAAATGGAACCAAATCCTTGTTTTTTTTTTTTGAAACCCATAACCAAAGCTTTTTCATAAATGGTAAAAATCACCGAACATTTTTAATTAATTGATTACCTTTGTTTCCTAATGGGTTAAACTATTGTCCATTATCCATTTTAGGGGACACATAAAATACATTGTACTCAATATTTATGAAATGTCATATGAGTTTTTTAATTTCATTTTTCAAGAAATAAACACCAAACATATAATTTATTGGTTAATTATAACATTATTTACTTAATGATTTAAATACCATTTTAGTTTAATATTTAAATGTACATATTGGGTCAATACTTGGATTGGGTAGGCACAAGGTATGAACTGATGTTGGGATGTGATACAATATCTTCAATATTCATAAGTTAAAACTAGTTTTTGTGATTTGTCTTCCCACAAAGGGTATGAGTTGGATGTGAGAATACAAAGTAAGATTTGGTATAATGGGTACTATTCAAGTGTTTAAGGATAGAAAATACAAGTTACTTTGATGGATAATGATTTAAGGTTTCATTCAATAATGACTTGTTGGCCCTTGTGTTGTTGGTCCAAGTGTATTAAACATTATACATGGTCACCCAACTCAAAACTATTTCAATCAAAATGGGCTTAATTTCAAAGTTCTTATGATTGTTTTATAAGTTGAACTAGTTTTCAAAGAGGAAACCACTCTAAATTCAATAACTGTCACTTTGTTGGTCAAAACATTGTGAAATGGGTAGTGTGCACATTGTTTCATTGAAGGTTTTCCAATCATACTAAAAACTGGAACAAGGAGTTTCATGGTTTGAGGAATTTATGACGTGGTCACAAACAAAACAAAACAAACACATATTTTAATATATCAATTATTTTTCTAATTAATTTGACATTGACATCGGAGTACATTTGAAAATATAATGTAATATCAATATTCATGTTCATTTATTATTATTATTATTGGTTATTCACTCCTTATGTTCATACCATTATTTAAAGATTATAAAATTGATTATATTAATACCATAATGATGTACATTATAAAGTTGACAATTTGTTTAATGTTAGAATATGATTTTCTTATCCTTTCCCCCCTTATGTTCCCATATGTTTCTCAATAGTTCATTATTATTTATGTCAAATTTCAATATCATGTATTTTCATGTCCATGTTCATCATTACCAACTTAAAAGGTGGATGTTATATATTAAATTATTTCAATATACATAACATGGACATTTTCCTTTCCATGTTAGGCGAAAAGGGGGAAAGGAATGAAACAAGAGGTTTAGATTAAATAGGTTCAAATGGCACAAACAAACATACGTCATTGTTTTATTATATAAATTTATCCAACATTAGTAAATATTAGTGTTGGGTGGTTACTTGGTTTGGCTTGTTAGAATTATTGGTTTCATTTTTATTAAGAAAAACCAAATTGGATTAGATTTGATTTTTGGAACTATGCAAACCCATCCTTGGGTGCTCCCATTAGGAACCACCTCAAAGAATGGTTAAAGAACCAAAAACAAACAAATCATTTTTCTAGGCCCTTTTCGTTAAATGTTTTCACAATTATAATATTTCTTTTCATGTTTATTAATTGCACGTTCTAATATATGGCTTGAAGTTTATTTGGGAATTTTAAAATTTGGAATTAAAAAAAAATGTATTCCTAATTAAAATGGCCCCTTAGAAAATCAATAGTGTTAACTTTGGAAATTCATAATTAAATCGTATTTGATCAATTAATTGCCAAATAAAGATAAAAAATAAAATGACCTCCAAATTACTTTATGAAAAAAATTCATAAAAAAAATTCAAATCATCTTTCAAATTTGTGTTCCCGACTAAAAAGTTTAAAGAAATAAATTAACATTATGTTCCTAATTTGTTTTCTAAATGCAATGATTAAAAACATCAAAATACACAATATTATTGATATTATTTGGTTTTCAAATTCTATGGAACCTAATAAATGTATTTTATTTTCAAGAATTGAACCAAAATTGTACTTGGGGTTCCACTTTTTTTGGAACCAACATCAAAACCAAATCCTTAAAAATAAAATAAAATAAAATAAAAATAAAAATAAAAATAAAAATTGGAGATTATTTATAAAAGGCAAAAAGTTGTTGAACATTGATAAATACCAAAAAATGAATGGATGTACCATCAAGATTGCAATTGGTTTGTGGTGGTAGGAATATTAATTCTAACTAGAAGTGGACACATTAGTACAACAAATGAGTGTCCTAATATAATGTAATGTTT
>Ga0116228_10001669_pt1 | contig 18568 bp, 13 predicted proteins | sample S1TSphfallax_2_FD_89694 | JGI IMG/M metagenome (GOLD analysis project Ga0116228, IMG submission 89694) | Host-associated microbial communities from peat moss isolated from Minnesota, USA - S1T2_Fc - Sphagnum fallax MG | ecosystem: Host-associated > Plants > Peat moss > Unclassified | place... | reverse complement strand
GAAGATTGAAATGAAACGAGTTAAGAGGAGGTGGAGGAAGAAGACAATGGTCTATTGTATATGATTGAAAAGAAAATTCAATGAACAAATTGAAAGAACATCATGTGAAGAGACACCTGCAACAGGAGGAAGGAAGCTTTGCAAGTATATAGGTAATGAATTACTATCTGGAAATTGGTCGTTAATTAGTAGATTGCAAAGAAAGGAGGCTGATGTTTGAATTGCAAGAGTTGGGGTAAGCTTTCTTAGTAATCAAACAAATTAGGATGGAGTGTAGACAAATTGCAAATTCACCATTGAAGAACCAACAATGCACCAAATTAGCCGTTGAATGTGGAAAGAAATAAATACTGGAGAGTGGAAGTTGGAGCATGCTGTAAAATTTTCAGCTTACTTGTGAACTTCATATAAAGAAATATATGAACAATATCGAGGTTAGAAATTGCACAAGTCATGAATGAATTAATTTACTGAAGCAAATAAAATTGTTCTTTTGTTCACTAAAACATTTAGGCCTGGAGAACTATTATATTGAAAATATTTACATGTCAAATTATATCACCTGAGGGCATGAAGATTGTAGTGGGTTTGAAAACAATTTTGAAAACTACATGCGATAATCGAGTCAAGTTTGGTGTCACATTTAATTCGTTGCTACTATTTAGTGTTTGCATTTGGGGGGACTTGGAGGGCATTTATCTATGGTGGCCTGGCATTACAATCCTTTCTTGTAAAACACATCACTATTTTTCACTCTAAGAGCAACTCCAAGGATAACTAGTAAATATTGGACACATACACCAAGCGAGCATTTTAATACCGTTGCTAGCCAATCAATATTCAATGCAAGTCCAATTTTTGACGTTGGCCTACTGACGAAGCAGTCATTTTCATTTATCCAATTTTTTGAAACCTTTGTTCTTAGGATGCAAGTTTGCAAGAGCAAATCCATTTTTGCAACACTTTGACACTTAAGCTCATTGGAAACTTGATGCCACATGCCATTTTACCATTGCTGCTGGAGATGCTCTAACTGTTGAAAACTTGTCAGTGGGGGCCAATTGTGGTGACACCATAACCCATCCTAGAAACCTGAAGGCTCAACAACAATCAGAGAAGTAAGGTTGATATATTTGTGCTTATGATTGCAATAGGTCCCCCATGTAGCAAGTTGCAACTTGTTCCAAGTAACTTATTGTTGGGCAATTCATATCAAAGCACAGGATTACAAATTGATCTAGCATTCATAAGAAGACAAAGTTTTGTATGTGTTCTTCATTGTACCACGTCGTGTGCAAATAATTACGGAAAACATCACCAAAACGAGCAACCTTGAGAGTGACATAAATATAGACCCCACATTGAGAAAGATAAGAAAATAAAATTACACCAACAACATAAAATTAAGCTCTTATCAAGGCTCTCCATCACACACGAGCTTTGACTACTATGGTCATAAGTTAATCATCATCAAGGTGCATTCACTCTTTTGACAGACTACTCGGATTGCACAGTCTGGAATTTTAATGTGATTGGAAACCAGCTGAGAACTGCAATGCCTCTTCTTTCCCCTATTTGTTGAACAGGTCCACCAACAACAAACCCCATTGCAAATAATACTCCCAAGGATTCCTTCATTTTGCAGGTTTTCATGATTCAGAGTTGCTATTACACAATGGTACTGGGTGATGCTCGCTACATCCTCTTCTCCGTGAGAACCAAATGATGAGGAATCGGTACTATGGTATAATCCCATCAAGCCATTGCAATCACTTGATTAGGTGGGGGAAACTGTGTAGTCCATAAGTTCTAGACAAGTATTGGGAAGTCTACTATGGTAGGCAAGCTTGCACTTATCCTGCCATGTTCCACATCCAATGCAGGAAGTTATTAGTTGCTTTTAGTAACCACCAGCATCCTTGGAAGCTCATCAACCACAACACTTGAGCTCAATACATGGTGGTGCACTTTTCAGTTGAACAGCCACTCAGTCATGCTTAGTTGGCCAATTAAATTATTTTAAAATCTTTATACAAAAAGCCTTACAAGTTAGTCCATTTTCTTCCTTCTTGTTTTGAAATGGTTCATCCTCCACCAAGCATGCTACTTTTAAAGCTTATTTTTTTGGGAAACTTTTCAAGTTTTTCCTCTTTTTTTTTCTCTCTTTATTATCCATTGACTTTCAACGTGTAATGTACCAGTGTCCTTGCAACAGATTTGATTTAATGTGAAACCCAAAAGATTATCCATTTGATCAAAAGGAAAAATAAAATATAACAATTTGGATTTAGTTTGATCTTTTTCTCCTTCTTGGATTTCAACATGGGATTGGATAAATAGATGGTAACTAAAGAGAGCAAACACATTATAAAATACTAAGAAAGGGGAAGAGAGGTACAATTTGCCAACTAAAGAACAACTCAATGACTCTTCAGAATGATTGGAAGAAGAGAAGACGAGCAACTTGCCAACTAAGGTGTGACCAAGCAAACTCTCACCCATTTTTAATAAGTCTTGTGCATAAAAACAAAAGGAGCCCACTACAATAATATAATGTGGGAGTTTGGATCCCGAAGTTAGTAGTTTCCATTGAGTTGGAGTTCATCCCAGAGGGGGCTTCTTTAGAGACTATGGCATAGGCCAGCTTTGAAACACAACCACAGAAACTAAACAAAAATCATAGATCTATGTAACGTTAGAAAACTGGGGGAAAAAAAAGCTTCAACCAGCCAAATACAAGCACGACCAAAGAGACCAAAAATTATGTATCGAGTATAATAACTATGTGCATATTAATAAGGCAAAGAAAACAGCTTTTTGTAAGTTACTACAAAGTTCAAACAAAACCAAAGAAACCTAAAAAGAAAACACTGATCTCTGCATGGCAGCATGAGAATAAGGAGAGGAAAAACAGATTTTTAACTACTGCAAAAAAACATTAAAAAGAAACCCATTTAAGAAAATCATTGGTCTAGACTCTACAAATGAAAAATGTGGATGCTTGAAGGAGTGATTGTGCTGTTCTTGTATCGACTTTTGATTATAACCTACTGGTCCTAGTACTGGGTGCAATTTGAAAGTTTTTTATAGCATCCTGATTCTGGTATTAGACCCTTTTCATACTTTTATACCACCCTGGTCCTGGTACTGTGTACAACACTGTTTTTGGCTGCTGTGTAGTAGGGATTATACCAGTGTCGGCTATTTCTTCCTTTCTGAGAGCATCCCCCTCCCCCCCAAGTGCTTAGTATGTGACCCTGCAAAAAATATTCCTCACATCCAAGCTTAGTTCTTTACTTTTCCATAAAACTGAAACTAGGACTGCATATATGTGGGAACTACTAATAGCAAACCCCATGCACCAATCAGTATGATTGGCCAATCAAAAATGTGGAGTAACACAGATCCTATTTATTACACTCTTTTCTAGGAGGTGCGCAGCTTTGCTGCGCATTTCGCCAGCCGGAGCAAACTGCACACATGTGAATTCCGACTGGAGACTATGGTCTCAGTCAGAAGTCAGAACCTGTGTCTAATCCTAAAGGAATCCTGCAAACTAAAAACGTTTATAGTAGTAAAAGGTAAAGAAAGGGATCTATGCACTTGCCTCATTGGGATGCAAGAGCAAAACTATTTTCTTGAGCTAAACTCACATATTTTGACTTTCTTCATCTGATTTTCATGTGCAGGGTCACATACTGACCAAGCATGCTCTAAAAGTAACTTTGGTCTCTGTTTCAACAGTAGATAAAAATATTTTGGTATGTTCTCTGGGTGTGGTTTGAGCTTCAATCTTCAAACCTTTACACTCGGAGGTTTTGGTTGTGGCACCTTTTTTTCAATTTCAGGAACATCTATACTCAGTTTGAAAATCAAGTCTTGTTCCATGTATACACTACACACTCCCAAAGCCTAAGAGTAAAAATTGTGTATTGTAATACAAGGGCAACTTGAGCACTTGAATGTTGAATAATTAATTGAATTTGAAGATTCTTCATTTTTTTTCACAATATTTTTTCTTCAAGGAAAGTAAGTTTTGAAAGTTTCAGCTTTTTTAAGAATAAGATATTTTTTTGTCAAAGCCACCAAGGTATTATAGTAGGTATGAAGTTTTATAATATATTAAAATTATAAATTTTAGTTTTATAGTTAATTTAAATTAATCATTTACTAATAAAGTTAAATTTATTTGCAAAGTTTTTTTTTTAAAATGAACTTGCTTACCTAAAGAACATGTGTTCAAGAGTTGTTTCATATTTACACAAGGTTAGTTCCATGGTTTAGTTCTTGTGTTGATTGCAACAAAATGGGGTTGGTTTGAGTCCAATTCATACTAACATGAGCCTTTGGGTTTAACACTAAAAGCTTGGGAGGTTGCCTACATGGATATATAATAATGTTGTTTAGTTTTTTATTTCAAAGAGAGCCTTTGATTTTGGTTCTATCTTTTTCTTTTTTGTGATGAAGATTTTGATTTAATCTTGGAACTCATTCTTTGGATTTTTGAAAACAAGGTTCAATTTTGGGTTGATTTAAGACAACTCTGGGTTCTATCTCCATTACACACAACTAAACTATAAAAAAAAAGTGTAATTAATCTAAAATAAAAAATATGTAATATTAATTATGTACATCCAATCAAATGGAATTATGTACATAAATAATTTGAATTTTTTTTATGCTTTTCAATTTCCTTTGTTCTTTGGTCATTGCTCCCTTGCAAGAGATTTGATTATCAATCTTTCATTTATGAACACATGTCAGGGTGACTTTTTGTTAGGCCTTTTTTTTTGTTTTGGCTTGTTTTTATGGTTTGTGTTAACATTTTTTTTCTTATGTTTTTTTTTCTCCTTGTGCTGACAACACTCATATTTTTAGTCTTGCCCATGTTGTTTCTTTAACCTTTAATCATTTTGCCTCCAAATTGGCTTATGTACAGTTGGCTATTTAACTTTGCATTATCTTTACAAGAAGCTTTAGATGAGGATGTTTGTCATGTTGATGCATTTTGAAGTTAGGAGATGTTTATGTAACATTTGTGATTGTCTCTTGGTGTTTTGTTTAGAAGTTTTCTTATTCATTCCATTGTTTTCTTTTTTTCCATGTTTTTTCTTAACTCATTATTTTCAATTCAACCTTGTTGGGAATTATTGAAAGGCATTTAAGCCTATGTTTTTTGGAATGCCCTCAAGCTCCCTTAGTCCATTGGTAGGTTTGGTTCCCCATTTCTAATGGAAGGTTAGGTTCATTTTAGTATAGGGCATTGTTTCAATGGCTTATTTAAAGAATTGGCTTTTAATTGCCTCTACCATAGCTTCTAGGTTATTATTGGACTTTCATCCATTCTTATTGGAAGTGATAAAAATAAACAATACAAGATCACGATTCTTCTAGGCTCATTTGAGGTTAATATGTAAGTTTTTTTCCCCAATGGCGACATGATGCATGCTCCCATTTGAACTATTGGTAGAAAAAGGAGCAAATCAGCTTAAAGAAAATATTTCAAAATTTTTGCATAACCTTTCATTTTCTAGCATCATCTTTGATTTATCATTTGATTTGTATTGAACACATTTGTGATCTTGTGCGGGTCTAGGTGCAAGGGCATCATTGTCTACTCAACTAATGATTTTTTTGGGTTGGTTTTAGACATTTTTTTCATTGTGTTGTTCACTTGGTTGGGCCTCTCCCATCCTTTAACCTTTGGTTTGTCACATTGCATTTGTGGTTAACCTTTGGATCTTATGGGGATTCACATTTTACATTGCATCGATGATGAGGAGAGGACAACTTCCCATGATGTTGTGCGAAATGTTTTTGTGTCTATTGAGAGGGATGCAAAATTTCACGCTTTACATGAGTTAGACCCACGTTCTTTCGTCTCTTGCTTTTTATTCTTTGCGTCAAGGGTTTGGCATTGTGACTTCAGTGGATGGTGTTTGGACATTGGTTGATGTCATCATTTCTAATTCAATTCAAATATATTTGGTTTCACAAACAACTCTATCTCATGAAGTTGTTATCACTCATATAAAAACTCCATTTTGTGACTTGTTTTAGTTGATTAAAAGTGTCATTTGCAATTATTTTGGAGACTTGCATAGTTGCACATGACATTTTTAATCACCTAAAATAAGTTGCAAAATGGGATTTTTCTATTAGTGAACAACAATTGTAAACAATTGTAATTCAGGTTAAGAATGACATTTATTATTATCGACATCTAGCAAACATGTTCTTACTTTTAACCATAGTAAACCAACAATTTTGTGCTAACATGACATGGAGAGCAAAGGGCATTGGAAACGAAGCTCTTTCAATTTTGTGTTCATTTTACACATAGAGGATGTCAATGATGTCGTTGTAAACATAAACAACCTCTATTTTCGAGGCAAGTGATTATCATAGGTGAGAGTTCTTTTTAGCTACACATTTTTTCAGGTGGTTCTCCCCTTTCCTTATTTGATATGCTTCTTGCAATTAAGGGGGGCAAGGTTTCAAGTACTTGATTTGTTCTAGTTTCCCTAGTGGTCCACCCTCTTTGGAGGTCTTTTTTTGGTTTGTGAGGACTTGGGTCTTTCTATCTTATACCTTTTTCTACCCCTTTTTTTTTGGGTGTTTTATTTTAGTAATGATTCGCAGGTTTTCATCATTTTCCAATGGCAACAACCCAGTTCCAGTTTTAATTCAATTTTAAAGAGAAGCCAATCCTTTTGTTAAGTTCCAATGGCAGTTTTCTTTTGGAACCTTTGGTGGCAAGACCTAAGAACTTAACTTTATAGCGCAACCTGAACCTGATAAAATTCAAAAACTTGACAACACTGATATACACCCCATATTAAAACTGGTATAAGTAGGATGTTGGTATGGTATTGGTACCTCTTACCAGGCTGGTATTGGTACGAGCTAACATTGCCACCCATTGTACGAGCTTGGTAGGGTACTAGGTGGAGGTTTCGGTACTTAGTGGTTCCATTACCTCGGTGTGGCACACCTCTTTTGGGCTGTTTGCTTGCCTGGACTTTGGTCCTTGCGGTTTGTTTGTTTGTTTTTCTCCCCCTTTCTTGGGTGTTTTCTTTTTGTGAAGTTTGGCAGGGTTTCATGGCTGGGATACACCTGTGCGTACACCAAACCATATACCTTGCACATGCGTATATGTATCTGACTAACACTGCTTTGAACTTTGAACTACCAGAAATGCAACCCAAAGAAAACCCATGTCAGAAAATGCAGTGAAAAAAATTAAGTTGAAAACCATCAGAAAAGCATTAAAAAATGGATTATAAAATTGCATGAGAAATGCAGAGGGAAAATTGCAGCTGTCCTCGTCTGCGCACTGCGTGCGAGCAAGCAACTCTTTTGTCTTCTTGCTTGCCATGATCTTTCGAGGGCATTGAACTCACGCGCCAACCAAAATTTTCTCTCCTTCGGGTTTGCACAAGTCTTCTAGCTTGTAGTGCCAGTAGTAGTCTACAGCTAGCTGCCGATGCAAGTCTCTCTGGAATTTGCAGAGTATAAAAGTGAGAGTAGATCAAGGGACAGATCTCATGAGCTGAGGAGAATCATCCGCACCTGCAAGTCTGCATTCTAGATTCCAAGACTTTTTATCAGCTATTTGTGAAGTCCTATGAGTGTCGAGTCAGAAACGAGAAATTGAAGTATCATCAGTCTGTAAAATTGTTGCACTCGGATATTGATTTTTGAGTTTACAGATGCAAAAATAAAATTACACACAAGCAGCCAAATGTGAAGGTCGAGTTTGAAGCAATCTGAGGATTCTAGAGAAGTTGCAGGAGAATTGCTTTTTTTTTTCCGTTCTACTAGAGGTCTTTGCTGCTGATTTTGATCTGAAGTCTAGTAGTGGGATCACAGGAGTATAAAATTTGGATAGTGGAAAACTGGTTGAAGTTAGTCTAAGGACGATCCATCGCAGTCCCTCTTGGAGATTCAGTGACATATAACAAGCATGGAGCTGGGAAGGAAGATTATAGCTGCCAGGAATGTGTTGATCGCTTCTGTTGTCGTGAGCTTGATGGTTTTGGGTGCGGCGAATATCAGCTCGGCAAACGCAGCTACTAGCACGCGGTCGTCATTGAAGATCGGGTTCTACGCAACGTCGTGTCCGACGGCAGAGTCCCTGATACAGAAGGCGACGCAAACGAAATGGAACGTCGACAAGACCATCACCGCTGGCATTCTTCGTATGTTTTTTCACGACTGCTTTGTCCAGGTACATAATCTTGTTATTGCACCTGCGGTACTTCTAAGTCTCGATCATCCAGAAGGAAAAAAATCACCATAGCCGCACTACATGATACACTCGTTGGGTCCACTTTGAAAATCTTTTTCTTTTGCGAAGATTTCGCAATGCGACTACCAGCTGCTAGCCATTGCGCACTTGCAGTCCGGGGAATTTGAGTTTGTGCGTTGTGGGTGTGGATCATCTGTTGCAGGGATGTGATGCATCGAATCTGATTGTCAGCACGCCGACCAACAAGGCGGAACTGGATGCTCTCCCTAACCTAACATTGCACGGAATGGATCTTATCGAGACCGCCAAAGCCGCTGTTGAGGAGGCTTGCCCCGGCATTGTCTCCTGCGCCGACATCATCGCCCTCGCCACTCGCGACGTCGTCGTCATTGTAAGGACATCTTTCCATTAGGCTATTGCGATCAGAGATTCTGTGATCACAACAACTTTTCATTATTTTTTTCCACCTGGAGCTTGTGGAAATTTTGTGCAACTCTAAGATCGGACTGTGTTTTCCTCGTTCAGAGTCATCTCACAGCTTTATCAGTCAAGCATTGACCAAATGCTGCAAGATCTTTGAGAGCTGTGACTCAAATTGTGACTCACCATGAACTGGCACGAGTCTTTTTTTTTCCCCCCACCTCACGTTCCAACATTGATTAACTACATATTTTCAGCGCAGTTGCACCTCTCCAAGGGAAAGTGCCCATCCATCCAGCAAGAAACAAGGCCCATTGTCATGCGAGGTTCTCTGTAATGAGTGGTTTTCCATTAGGCTGCTGTGCTCAGATCACAGCAGAGTGTGTAACTGTGATCACAGCATCCTAATGGAAAGACACACAAATTGATGGAACAATCGATCAAGAATTTCAATCGGGCTTTTCTCAAGATGATTCTGAGCATTTCCCTCGCTGTGATTTTTGCAGGCTGGGGGAAGCACTTACGAAGTCCCGACGGGGCGGAGAGACAGCCGAGTATCGTTGGAGTCTTCAGTGAATATACCAGGTCCGTCCATGAGTGTAGCCTCAGCGGCTGCCGCATTCCAGGGACGCGGCCTCACACTCCAGGACATGGTTACTCTCCTAGGAGCTCACACAGTAGGAGTGGCACACTGCGAATTCTTCTTCCACCGTCTGTACAATTACAGTGGAACGGGACAACAAGACCCGAACATGGCACCATCTCTAGCATCCTCCTTGAAGTCCGTGTGCGGCCCACAGCTGAACGGCCTAGGCAATACAGTGGCACTAGACCAAGGCACAGAGTTCGTCTTCGACACCAGCTACTACCAGCAGCTGAAGCAGAACCTTGGCGTAATGCAGATCGACCAGGAGCTGACTGAAGACCCCACAACGTCGGCATTGGTGACGTCTTTTTCGGGGCAATCTACCCACTTCGATAGCCGCTTCGCTCAAGCGATCGTGAAAATGGGTAACATCGGAGTCCTTACAGGCTCACAGGGCGAAATTCGCAGAATCTGCTCCAAAATCAACTAGTCCAATACACACACAACCCACCAATATGAATTTTTTTCTGCGTCTCTCCACAAAACAAAATCCTTGTTCAAACATTCTTTCTGCATGATCTCGATGAAACGAAACCCAACATTCTTTTGTAGTTCTAGACATGAATTTTCCTCAATGTCCTCCAAATACTCCTCGGATTAGAACTGCAAATTTCCTTGGAATTGAGAAGCCTGGAACTTCATCAATGTACACATCCAAGAAGCAAATCACAATTGTACAGAAGAAAAGCATCCATGGCTGCATGTAGGAACTGCGGCAGACTGCAGCATTTCCTACAGAACATTGTAGGGTTCAGGGTTTAGGTTTTAGGGTTTTTAGGGTTTAGAGGAATTGTAAGGGTTTAGGGTGTAGGGTTTTTAGGGTCGTACAGGGAAATTTCAGCATTTTCTGTTTCATATGACTCATATGTTTCTTCAATCCTTCTTCTTCGCCCACAAATTTGTAAGCAACCCAATTTAGCGATCGATATGAATATACAATTTTTTGGCTCGCCCCTCTCTTCAAAGGGAGAGATTGCAACCTTGGATGTTGTAGTTTTCATTTTGTAGACATTTTGAGGAATGTTCACCAGGTGTTGTTGTTACTGTAAATTGTGGGTTCATTTTTTGGGAACTTCATAACCATGGTTGTCAGAAGATCAAAGAACCAGTTCTGGTATATAGCTATGTCTCCCAATTTTTTCTTTTGTCAAAATCACACAACTGCCTATAAAACAGCCAGTTCTTTATTGGTTCTTTCATGAAAACTGTCAACTGGCTCTTTCATGAAAACTGCCAACTGGCTCTTTCCATAAAACCGTTGGTTCTTTATGGGTTCTTTCATGAAACTTGCCAATTCTTTACTGCTGTTTTCATGGAACCCATCAGTTCTTTGAGGATTTTGAAATAATCAAAACCAATGGTTTTTTATTATCAATTTTTTTCCCAAAAAGCCAGAACAAGCCGTTCTTTATAAATTCAAATAACCATACAATGTTCACTGGTTTGCACTTTGCAGCTTGTTCAAACTCTAGTTGAAACTTCTGAAGCATTTTCAAACTCCTCAAACATCATGCACCTACAACTAATGGCTGAAGTGCTAGCAATACTTTCAAGCAGGTGTGCTCCTCATAGAACTTCCTAACTCTGTTGATAAATTTTTCCTTCTTTTTTTTGAACATAATGTAGAACCAACTTGACAAGGTGTTGGCACTACCCCATAATTTCAAGTCTTGCTCACCAACAGGTTTCAACCACTGACTTTTGTGGTATCAAATGAGGACCATACCATTGAATCATCACCCTGGAGGTTATATTGATATAGCTTTTATGGTTTCATGTATTCTTGGCACTTTTCTTGAGTATCAAGCAAAGTTTTAACCTTGTCTATTTGGATCAGAAATAAACACAAGTGCAGATACTAGATGGGCCCTTGAGAATAGGTGTGAAAAGAAACCTTTGTGACCAATGAGATTGTTAGAATTGGAGCCTTGAATTATTTTGAGGAGTTTGTCTTGAGTAAACTGGCACTTAAATGTTGTGATTTTATATGTTGCAAATGATATAGAATTTTACAACCTTGGACAGCTGAAAACCTACTGCTCTTTATGCATCATGCATGTAAGTCAAAAGGACTCAGTTGTTGAGGACTGACTTCATGTATCCAGACAAACACACAACACCCTCACCAGCCATCATTCATATCCACTCCAATCTGTGGCATGATGATTATCAGATCCAATGAATGAACTTTTGTGTTGGTTCTGTGCTGGTTCCCATAGAATCTCCACCCTTCAGAGCTTTGATGAAGAAACCTGTGAAACTTTACAAAATGGAAACCACTACACTAAAGGAGAATATGAACACTGAAAATGGTTGCACACAATATATTCAACACATAACTTGGAATACTGGACAACATATAAGTTATAATATGCCCAGAAAACATTCAATCAGTTGAGAAGCTAGAGAATAACCTGGCAAATTCTCACTCAATCCAATCCAATCCAACCCAACAATTGGTAGGGGAGTCTGGAGGTAAAGAGAGATTTACAAAGTTTTCTTGCTCAGTACAACAACAAACTTATAGCAGCTGAGTAAAGACAAGGTGATATAGAAAAAGGCACATAACCCATTCACAATATCCACTTGGCACCTGTTGTACTCGTGATTTTCTTCCAAGGGACTCTCATAGTGTTCATGAAATCATGATCCTAACCCCCTCATAGTCCACACCATCCAATTTCCTAGCTCTAAAAATTGCAAGGTGATATCACATAGGCTTGCAACTTGCCTTTAGAACATGTCTACCCCACAACCTGTTGTTAGGACTCTATCACTGGGCTGACAACCTTTTTCTGCAATTTTTTTGGAGGTTTCTGATTTTCTAGTGCAATCTTCGTGTTTTTTAACATTCAACACCATTTCTTGGACCTCACAAAATTGGGGAAAAAATCTCTGGTGATGGCATTCTCTCACTTTCTACTGTCCAATTTTTCATGTTTATGATGGGGATGAGAGAATATTTTACCATCTCTGTTTGATATGAGAAACACTGTAGGAGGCCCAAATAGAGGGTGTGGGTGCAGATGCTCTAACGAGGACCTGCAAGCTTCTTGGTTTCCTCACACCTAAATTAGTTCAGCACTTGGAATTTTGCACAATCAAAAAACCTTTGATCAGGTATCCTCAAGAACTTTGCACAATTTGAAAAATCCTTGATAAGGTAGTGGGGGCCAGGGCCATGATTAAGTTGTCAGCAAATTGAGCTACTCATGTCCAAACAAGAAGAATGATAATTTAGATTGGAGAACTGTGCATAACTTAATCATTCCACATTTTGGTTCTGTAGTGATCCATACACAACAGAATGGCACACGCTTGCACACGCCGTCTCTGGGAAAGGGGATGAAGACTAATGGATCTTATGCATGGCTATGGTTGGTCATCATTGGAGGCTCTACTACCATGGGGTCCAACTTCCAAGACCTTTGAGTCCTTACCTTTGGAGTGTGGACCCCATGCCATTAGCAAATCTCATATCTTTTTGTAGAACTGACAAAAAGACAGATACATATGTGGAAATCTCTTGTAACTTTCCTTTTGTTTTTATTTTTGGGTGGTGAAATATTGACATGCCCGGTTCTGTTGAGAGTTTGTTGCATGTGCTGCTGAGCAGCTGTTTCAGATGACTTATGAGATGTGAAGGAGACTGAAGGAGAAGAAGGAGAAGAAGCAGGTCAGTTGCCATATGAAACATATTTTGGGAACGCCCCAGCCAATGAGCATTCCCTTACATGTTCACAGCCACACCCACCAGTGCACCATGAAGGATGAATGGGAAGTGGTCAGGAAACAGTTTTCTGTTGAGTTCAAGTTCCCTAGCTAACTATGGTAGTTAGCTCTCAATATATGAGACCTATTTCCTACAAATTTGGTTACCAAGGTGAAGTCAAATATTAACTCAGTTGAGGTTCAGCCACAACTGAGTATTAGCGCACATTCAGTGGATGGTGTGCTGGTGGGTGCTGGTTCACTGCAGACCACTTTCACTCCACTTTTGACAAAATCTTGTGCAATTTATGGGCCAGAGTAAACCAGCCCCCATGACTACACCAGTTGACCATTCTGTGCATAGGATGGGCTGGATGATTCGTCTCTTTTTCATTCGCCTCTTTACCTTGCGTTAACCAACATTCTATTACAGTCAATCTTTTTTGGCTGTTGACCTTTGACCATTTGTTTCTTTTGTTTCTTTTGTTTCATTTCCAATTTTTTCCCAACCCTGACCTCCATACTACCCACCCACTTAGCTACCCTATTGGTCTAAGTCTTAGCTCTACCTCCGAACTAACAATTAATCCCTTACTTACCTTGGCAAAACGCTTATGTCTTCTTGACTAAACTTCCATCTCTTGGTTAAACCTATATTTCTTCTTGGTTAAACTTATAGTTTTTCATTAAACTTCTATCTCTTGGCAAAACCTATATATTTTATTGGTTAAATTTCTATTTCTTGGCAAAACCTATATATTTTACTGGTTAAACTTTTATCTCTTGGCTAAACCTATATATCTTATTGGTTAACTTCTATTTCTTGGCTAAACCTATACTTCTTCTTGGTTAAACTTCTACCTCTTGGCTAAACTTATATATCTTATTGGCTAACTTCTATTTCTTGGCTAAACCTATATTTCTTCTTGGTTAAACTTCTACCTCTTGGCTAAACCTATATATCTTACTAGTTAAATTCTATTTCTTGGTTAAACCTATATTTCTTCTTGGTTAAACTTCTATCTCTTGACTAAACCTATATATCTTACTAGTTAACTTTTATTTCTTGGTTAAACCTATATTTCTTTTTGGTTAAACTTATATTTCTTGATTAAACTTGTATCTCTTGGTTAAACTTATATTTCTTTTTGCCTAAACTTCTATCTTTTGGCTAAACCTATATTTCTTTTTGGTTAAACTTATATTTCTTGATTAAACTTGTATCTCTTGGCTAAACCTATATTTCTTTTTGCCTAAACTTCTATCTTTTGGTTAAATGTATATTTCTTCTTGGTTAAATTTATATTTCTTAGCTAAACTTCTATCTTTTGGCTAAACCTATATTTCTTTTTGGCTAAATGTATGTCTCTTAGCTATATTTATATTTATGGGCTAAACTACTATATTTTAGCAAAACCTATATATTTTACTGGCTAAATTTTGATTTCTTAGTTAAACCTATATTTCTTCTTGGCTAAATTTCTATCTCTTGGTTAAACCTATATATATTATTAGTTAAATTTATCTCTCTTGTCAAAACCTATATATCTTACTAGCTAAACTTCTCTCTATTGGCAAAACCTATATTTCTTCTTGATTAAACTTATATCTTTTGGCTAACCTTATATTTCTTCTTGATTAAACTTATATTTCTTTTTTGACTAAATTTTTATCCCTTGGCAAAACCTATATATCATCTTAGTTAAATTTATTTATCTTAGCTAAACCTATATTTCTTCATGGCTAAACTTTTATTTCTTTGCAATATCTATATATTTTACTAGTTAAATTTCTACCTCAAAAATAACTAAAAAAACAGATACATTTTATAGTAATGTCACTTTAATTACAAACAAAACATCAACTTATTGGCAAAACCCAGATGTCATCATATTGGCCCATCATATCTATTTATGCATTTGCACATTGTGGACTTCAATTGCAAAACATTTAATGTAAAATGTGGGTATTGCAATTGTGGGAATTGTTTTGGCAATGAACTTGTACTTCCACTTTGGACCATTTAATGCAAGATGTACTTAATTTAATTAAGGAATAAGCTTGATAAATTTAGAATTAAAAAAACATCAAACATTTGTGAATATTTGCACAATTTTTAATAATAATCAAAATCAATCCTACGTTGGATTTTTGTGGGGAAATTTGGCCAAATCTTCACATACAAATACTTGCAACAAGATTCATTTTATCTCTTTTGAAGGTGAATGAAGAAGGCTTCAAGTTGGGCCCTCAAGTTGAAATTACCACACTAAAAGTAAGAAAATAAACTTTTATTTCATTCACTTAATTTTTTTCTTTTCATTTTTTTCAATTTTAATTCATTGCTCACTCCTAGAAGATTATTTTTTATGGCATTTTTATATGTTTATATAATTATTAATTTTTATGAAATTTACCAATAAATTTTTTTAAGTTTCTATATAAATATTTTAGGTAATTAATTTTAAACTTTAAAGCTAATGCTTCCATTCATTATAATTTTTAGTTGATTAACTTTAAATTTCAAAACATAATTACACTTTCTTTTTTTTGTATTCCATTTGTAAATTTTTTTGGATAATAATTAGGTTGAAATCATTTACCGTTAAGATTATTTAGGGTTTTAAGTTTAAGGTGTGTTGATTTATTTAGGTTGTGTTTTCCTTTGAATGTGATATCATCCTTTAACATCAATGGTATGATATTTTTTCTTAATCAATTTTCTTTTTGTTCTTAATTTTTAAAAATCAATATCCTTGGATGGTTTTAATACGGTCATCAAATTCCACCAAAAATGTTCCATGTTTGATATATGGATTTAGCATTTTGGCCTCCCATAGATAATATGGATTTAAGGTCATACTGTTAATATTGCATCTTGTCATTCACATATATTGTGCATCTTTAAATTGTCATGCAAGTATTGCATTTATGACGCACTCCCAACTCCTTGAAGGACTCAAATGTGAGTCCAAGTGAAAGACAGCGGAAGAGGGAGGAGTCGGGACGCGTTCCCTAGCTCACAACACTTTGAGGGGTAGAGGGGCGTGTTGGAGCTCCGGGATGGGACGAGGAAGAATTGACAAGCTTACTCACTCACACGGGCCTGCACACAACCCACACAAAGTGGTTAGTGCATCGTTGGAGCACCTTTGGTGCTAGGACGAGCCACGAATAACACGGACACACAAGACTCACCACGGCCCGGACTTGGGGGAAGCCACCACCTTCCCCCTTACAATATACTTTGGACCTCTCCACGGGGCCCACATCCAAATGGCTTTTCTCTCCCGGGACTCCCGCGGGACTCCCACGTGGGAGTCCCAAAATCCCGCCAACTGAGACTCCCAGGACCGAAATCCCGCCAGCTGAGACTCCCGGGACTTTGGAGCCTCATAACTTTGCGAGTAGACCTCGGATCGAAGTGCGGTCTGAAGCAAAGTTGTAGCTCTCGTCGAGAGCTTTCCAACAGTATGTCGCACGTCGTCTGTAGCCAAGTAAATCGGGTCGATTCCTGACTTTTTATGGTCGGGAGTCAAACTGGCAATTTGACTCCCGGCCCTTCTTTTGGCCATAACTTGTGTTTCATATGTCCAAATGAGCAATGCGAGCCCATTTTAGACATCTAAGTTCCAAGAGCATTCCAATGATATAAATAACGCCACAAGTTATTGAGTTTTGACCCCTCAAATCGGTCTCTGAAGTTTTGGGAGTCCACCGGGACTCCATCTCCCAAAGTGGGAGTTGCCTTGGGAGTGTGAAGGCTCATTCCCTCACACTCTCCTACACTCCCGGGAGTCTATGATGTGACTCCTGGGCTTCCTCTTTGCCCGCACCCTTGTAACCCCTTTGCCTTGGTCGCGAGCCCAAAGTTAGGGTTGCGACAATTTAGGGCTCCCACATATAGTGTGAATTAAGGTCAAAATGTGGGTATTAGACTTTACTTCCACATACAGTGTGCATCTTTAAATTGTCGTGCATGTATTACATTTAAAGCTCCCATATATAGTGTGGATTAGGGTCATAAGTGAATATTACATTTTGCCCCATATATGGTGTGCATCTTTAAATTGTCATGTAGGTATTACATTTAGGGTTCCAATATATAATGTGGATTAGGGTCATAAGTGAATATTACATTTTGCCCTATATACAATGTGCATTTTAAATTGTTGTGTAGGTATCACATTTAGTGTTCCCATATATAATGTGGATTAGGGTCATATGTGAATATTACATTTTGCCCCATATATAATGTGCATCTTTAAATTGTCATGCAAGTATTGTATTTCTTTCTTCCATAAATTTTGCAATTTGTTAACTATCATGTGGGTATTACATTTAGATTATCAATAGATAATATGGATTTTAAATAGACTTGTGAGTATTATAATTTTAAATTTGCAATTATGGCCATAAACCATATCATATGTTTTCCATACTTAGCATTTAAGGTATTACGTGCATGATTATATAAGGTTTAAATGAGGGATACAAATCAAGTACTTAGAACATGTACATTTGCATTAGCATTTAATATGACAATCAACATGTAATTCAACATATTGCAAGTATAAAATTCTAGACATTAGCATTAATTTATCGTCTTTTCTTGTATAATCAGCTCAAAGCATAGTTTCAAACATGGGTCATGCTTCAAAATCTCAATCTATTGAAATCTAAAACCCAAGGAAGTCGCCTTCTAACAACATGGACTAGTGTGAAAAAAGGATGTTCAACATGGAAAGACACATATAATCGAGGTTGAATGTGCATACATCCCACATGCACAAGTCTCAAAATTTCTAAATGGTGAACAAAGCCATGAAGATTTCTAGATGGGGTGGAACGTTTATAAACGAGTACCCCCACAAGAAAATGTAAAAATGTGAAGAATCCAAAACCACCTCAGCCATATTTCATATGATGTTTTTATTGTTCACTTTTGTTATATGGAACTTGTTTTTTAATTTCATATTGTACCAAACTTTAGGTCTTAAATTGATTACACATTTTGTAAGTATGCATGTGGGTATGGATCGGAAGACAATCATAGAGACCCAAACCACCATCGATCCATTAAATGGGGTTATTTAGTTCAATTTTCGATTAAACGATTGTACACTCAACCCAAACTAAGGGAAATAATCTTCTACCATCAACCTCATACATGAACCAATGGTGAGCCTATGCATGGCAAACATGACCTTGATTCCATTATGTGACAATCATTTTTTGCCCCACGAATGTCACAAACCCTCAAGGACCACATTTGGATTCAATTGGGTTTAGGCTACACCATCAAACAAATATATGACAAGCATAAGGCAATATGGTGGGTTAGAATCAATGTAGGAGAAACAATGACAAGGGATGATTTCATTAGGTAATAAAACATTGCTTACTTGGATTGACGCGCTCCCAAATCACGGGGTGAAACCCACTTGAGGGTTTCACAAAGTCAAGTTGCGGAAAGTTGAGACTTGGAGGCACGCTCCCGGCTTCCAACTCTAGAAAGGGGTAGAGGGTCGAGTTGGGAG
>Ga0116228_10001668_pt1 | contig 18569 bp, 20 predicted proteins | sample S1TSphfallax_2_FD_89694 | JGI IMG/M metagenome (GOLD analysis project Ga0116228, IMG submission 89694) | Host-associated microbial communities from peat moss isolated from Minnesota, USA - S1T2_Fc - Sphagnum fallax MG | ecosystem: Host-associated > Plants > Peat moss > Unclassified | place... | reverse complement strand
CCCACTCAATGAACTATCAAGTTACACATTTAACCACCCTCATCAAGTGTCTGAAATATTCTTACTTATTAACAAAAAGTCCCTTGATCAAAATATCTACAAACATATTTTTTGTGTTGCAATGCACCAACTTAATAAATTTTTTTAATCAATTTTTTTGCACTAAATGATAATGAATCTCAATATGCTTTGTGCGAACATGAAAGATTGGGTTCTTTGATTAAAATAAACAATTTTGATTGTTCTCATATATGACAATGGATTTCATCTATGAAACACCAATGGTTCCAAAAAGTGATGAAAGCCACATTGCTTGCCTTATTGCTTATGAAGTTGTTGTATATTCATCTTTTGTTAACTACATGGCAATAGAGGTTTCCTTCTTACTATTTTATTTATTGGCACCATTTCCCAATATAAAACCATAACTTGATGTGGATTTGCAGTCATCTATATTACTAGCCCAATCTACATCACAATAGGCACACATTTGTGTACTTCCATAAATAATATGATAATCCCCAATATTGGGACATTGACTTTGGTAGACATTCCTTTCAGAGTGCACTTGACCCACATTGTTTTTATCAATTAATTAACTATGGTAAATGTTCTTTTCATAACGCACTTGGCCTTTCATGTTCGTGTTGGAACCTTGGCTATGGCTTATGTTTCTTACAAAATGAACTTGGTCTTAACTATGGTTTACATTCCTATCAAAATCAACCTAACCTTGGCCATGGTTTACATTTCCATTAGAATGCATTTGATCCCTTGTGTTCCTTTCCAAACCTTGGTTATGACTTATATTTTCATCAAGACATGCATGGCCCTAGCTATGGCTTACTTTCCTTTCGAAACATGCTTGGCCTTGGCTACAATTAACATCTTCGTTAAAATGCACCTTTCCCATGATAATATTTTTGATGTTTTTTTCTAAAGCACAAACTAAAGTCCAAACTATGCCTTTTAGATAACAAGAATATCTTTTTCATTACAATATAATGTGATTGCCCAAAATTACCCATAAATTGTTTAACAAGCCCCATTACATGTGGAATATTAAGTCTTGTGCATACCATTGTATACATGAGACTTCCAATATCATTTTGAAATGGGATAACCTAGATTGCTTTCAAGTTTACATCATTTATAGGTCAAAATCAAATCATCAACATGCAAAGCTATGATCACATAAGAGTTTTTTGGGTCTTCTTAAAATATATATTGTGGTTAGCAAAATTCCTTTCAAACTTTTGAAATAAAAAATATGCATTAATCTTGTGGTTTCATTCATAAGGAAATTGCTTCAAACCATACAAGGATTTAAAAAGCTTACAAGTTATTGGTTTGCTTGAGTGTTTAAAAATGCCATCCTTTGTAGTTTTTTGGGCAATTTTTGGTACAAAATACCACTTAAGGCAATGTTAAATGTGTGATAATAAAAATGTAAAATTACAAATTTGTAGTATTGAATAAACACATCACAAAAATGTGAAAATATTTCCATGGATATGAATATAAATTGTATTTTGGTGGTGTTGTATAGACACCAAAATATTTGTCTTGTACAACAAAAACCTCTTATGCATGTAAAATTATTATAATATAACCATTTGTATAAGAAAAAAACTATAGTAAGTTGATCTATAATATAAGATGCATATTTTGCATGCCCAATTACATATATTGATGAACCCCTAGAATGTTAGGAGTGTGCTAAAAATCAACAATTTGTTGTCCACGTAACAAAATACTTTGATATTTTGTGTGAATGGACAAAAATCACCTCTTAATGTATTTAACATGATCTATTATGATGCCCTATCTATTTTTATATTTAAAATTAGTCCTCTCAAAAGTTGTAGTCATATGGTTTACAAGTGGGTTTCAAACTTTCACAATACCCATAAAATATGACTTCTTTTCACCAAAAACAAATTTTTTTTTAGATTTGACTACAAAATGGGTAGCAAATTGTCACAAGTCATGTGGTTTGAATGTTTTATGAGCTTGACACATAAAAATTATGCAATTTGTATGTATAGGTGGAAATGTTGGTGGAAATGTTTTAAAATGTTGTGGTATTTTAAAATACCGAAAGATTGCAATACCTTTATCATTTTTGAAACACTCAAGCAAACCATGAACCTACATACCATATTCTCCTTATCATTGACCATAAAGCCCTCTAGTTGTTGCATATATATATATATATATATATATATATATATATATATATGTCTCCATTCAAAAAGGTAGTTTTAACATGCACTTGATGCACTTTGAAATTTTCAATGTTTGCAATTACAAATACAATTTGAATTGATTCCATTCATGCAACAAGGGAAAATGTTTCATTAAAATCAATGTACTTTCAGTTTATGTAAATTAGTCAGCTACCAAATAAGCCTTATGCCTTACCATAGAACCATCAACATTATATTTGATTTTGACGATCCATTTACAACTCATTGGTTTATGATTAGATGGAAGATAAATAAGTATCCAAGTCTTATTGTCTTGTAAAGACTAAAATTCGAAATCCATGGTTTTTTTCCAATGTTGCGAATATTCGTTATTCAAAGCCTCCACCAAAGAATGGGGTTCATCAACATCAATAGAAAAAACACATGAAAGATTCATGTTTTTGTCAACCATTGTTAAATTTTTTAACACCTATTGAGGAACTATTTCACCTTTCATTTATAGTTATTGATTTAGAACCACGTATCCTAATATAAAATATAACCTTAAAACCATTATTGCCTTGTTAAAGTTTTTTGATCCATCAAAGATAACATCACAACTAATGATAACATATTGGCTTATAGGGTTGTACAATTTTTACTACTTAATCTCTTCATAATAGTCAATGAATATGCATTTGACTCCTTTGGAATCCAACTTTGTCCTTGTTTCTTTTGGCACATGAACAAATGTAACATAATTAAAAACATGCAAATGACTTATGGAAGATTTATATCCACATTAAACCTTGTTTGTGTCATGCTAGAAATTGTTTTAGTAAGGATTCGATTATGGATATGTATTACAGTTGCCACTTCTTTTGCGTAGAATATATGATCTAGTAATTCATATATTGGACATTTTTAACCAATGTTCAATTATTCCTTTTAGTTACACCATTATGTTATGATGTGTATGGAGTGGTTGTTTGCTTCACAATGCCATTCCCCTTGTAGAATGTGTTCAATTTTTTAAAGTTACATTCCCAACCTCCAACACATTTCATTGCCTTGATATTACTTATAGTTTGATTTCCTGCCAAATCTTTGAAAACCTTAAGCTTGTTAAACACACCAAATTTAGTTAAATCATGGTATAAATTTTTTTTTTTTAAAGAAATCATCGATGAATGTTTAAAAACACTATGCCCTTCCATGAGATGTTATTGCCATGGGACCACATAGGTCTATGTGCACAAGCTGAAGAATTTCCTTCGCATGAGAACCACCATTCAAAGGAAATGCCTAGGATATGATGTTGTTTACCATATACACATCCATTACAGAAATTCAAGTCATGATCTCCATTGAAATCTATGCCTTCAACAAGGTTATTTTTGTCCATGGTTGTTAAAGCCTACATAGAGACATGCCCAAATTGTAATGTCACAAGTCATTCCTTTTAATCTTTGTGCTACATTATACAACCAAGGATTGAATAACTCCAATTAGCATATATATAAAATCTTCTTTTTTGAACATCTCTAGCATGTGAAACCTTTGTTTGAATTGAAAGATTTCAACCAACATTTGGTGGTTTCAAATTTTTGTTTGAACTTTGTTTTGTTAATTGATTAATCGATAATAGATTATTTGTCAACTTTGGACATACAACACATCTCTAATACATTTGGAAATCTCATTTGGTAAGTTGAAGACAATAATGTTTTTCCCATATACATCAAGTGTACTATTGTCTCCAAGATATATTTTGTTATTTAAAGTAAGTTCTTGAAAGGTTGAAAATCCTTCCCTTTAAAATGCCAGATATTATGAAGCTTTAGAATCAACAAACCATGCACCCTTTCAAGTTGCAAAAATAGACAAAGTAATCACAAAAATAATTTTGTTTGTTGTGGTTAATTGTGAAAAACCTTTGAATTTGTTCTTCTAATTTGTTTGTCTTGTGACATTATAGATTGCAAAATGGCCTTTGGTGCCACAATTGTATCAAGTTCCTTTTTTCTTTTACTTTTCATTCTTGAATTTCTTCTAATCTACAACCTTTTGAACTTCCCAATAACACTCTTGACGATTAGTGCTTCATGTCTTATACCATGGTTAAACTGCACTTTTCATTTACATCACAATTCTTCTTATTACAATTCTCCACATACTAACTCCATAAACAATTGACCAATGCAAATACTAAATGAAACCACAAGGGTATGAAAAGACAATGGCAAACTCCTTAAAACTATGAATGCAAAATCTTCATTAGAAACTTAATGATCAATGTTTGTTAATTGATTTGTAATCATCCAAAGCTTATTAATATGAGTTTGCATTGAGGTGCCTTCCTCCATCTAAAGATTATAAACCTCTTGACATAGTTGTAGTTTGTTGCCAACATTTCTTTTTCAAATTAATGTTGCACAAAGATTGTCCCATGCATCTTTTGTAGTTTTTACATGTGTTACATGATGCAATAGAGAATCAACAACATTTAAGAGAATTTACACAAGTCAATTTGTTTTGCTTCATGAACAAGTAGTGTTCAAGAATGTTTCCTTCAAGAACAATTTTTCCAAATTCAACTTCTAATGACAATAATTTTCCTGAAATGATTTCCCACAAATCCATCTCATGCAAGAGAAATTCCATCTTCATCTTCCATGTATGAAAGTTATTGCCATTCAACTTTTCAATACTTTGAGCATAAAAAATGGACGTTATGATTATGAATAAAACAATGCTAAAAAATAAAACACTTAGAACTTTGAAACTTTTATCAAAATGTTAAAAAAAACAAAACACTTAGAGCTTTGAAAACTTGAAGCAAAATTCTTTTAAAAAAAAAAACTAAGAGCTTTGAAACTTTGAGCAAAATGTTAGAAAAACAAAACACATCCAATGATTCAAAGTTTTCAAAAATTGTAGAAAAAATCTTTAATCCTTTTGGCCCTTGAAAGCAACCATGTTCTAATACCATGTTGGAAATTGAAAATGGATCAATGAGAGAATAAAGATGATAAAAACATTGAATTATAATGAACTCTCCACCCATCCCATCGATGCTACGAAGCGAGCACATGAACATGAACCAATGACCATGAACTTGTGAGCATGAATGGAGATTTTTGGAATATTATGATGATGTGGACATAATATTTTTAAAATATCCTTTTGTTGTGTAAAAATGACGTGGAAAATATTTTTCCACATGTACATGGATGAAACTCACAAAATGGATGAAAAGTTTGGATGGAAGTTGAACATCAATGAACTTTTTGGATGGCAATTATAAGTTGACGAACAATTTGGATGAAAAATTCAACATGTTGAAATGTATGGATGGAACTAATTCCAAAATATTTATGTCGAATGAAAATCGCATTTACAAGGATGAAAACCACATTTACATGGATGAAAATGATAAAAAGATGAAATATTTAGATGATGATTGGAAATTGACGAATTGTTTGGATGAAACTTACAGTTGGTTGAGTGTATGGATGAAAGTAATTCCAAAATAGTTATGACAAATGGAAATTAAATTCACATAATTTTTCATGTCTAGTTTCATCTGTAAAAAAGGGTGTCAAAGGCAAAACTTGAAGGAGTTACATTACAATGTAAAAGGGTGAAACAATAACTTGTGTAACTTAAGTCAAGTCACATAATAAGTCAAGGGTAGGAAGTCCACATAATGATGGAATGGAAAAATATTTGAGAAATAATGAATAGTGCCCTACACACATCATGTTGAAGAATATTTTCATTTATGTAGCATATGAAGTAATGGCAATTAGCATGTGACATACATCATCTACAACCATGTTCTTCATCTCTTGAAAGGATTGTTTACATTTGTCATTTATAATTAGATGGGCATGGGTGCCCAAATGGATTGTAGCTTTTGAAAGATTTAGAAATTTGTGAACAACATAATACATTTTGCAATTACAAGTTTATAAACATGTGGGGGAAGAATTGCAAAACTTACAGCTAATGGTACAAATTGGGAATTTCACAAAACATTGCCTAGATATTAGATGTTGCAAACTATCCCCACACCAATCAACTTCATTACGCACAAAAGAACATTGAAATAAAGGATAAGAATCATTATGACAACACAAATGTGCAAGGCATTTTTGTTGTTCTGAAGCCCTATCCAAATGAAATTTTAATGTTACTAATTTGCAACTTGCACCAAACATGACCATCAACCTTTTTGTCCATACCTTACAATTGTCCAGATTGTCCCAATGGATGATGGATAGGACAAAGCTCAAATAATTTCTCATCGTTGATTTTGTGGGAAGATAATTCACAAATTCAATTGTGATGGCCTCGTAATCTAGGGATTTCAAGTCAGAATAAATGTGCATAATCAAAAACATCACCTTCAACAAATCAATAATGTTGGAGAAAGTTGCCACTTGTGGCAATTCCATTTGCAAAAGTTGCACCTCGTAAGCTTGCGAATTCCTGAACATTTCCATTTGTAAAGGATGTTCTTTTTCAACTTGTGGATTCACATGCGGCACTTCCATTCGGAAAGCTTGCTCTTCATCAGCTTGTGAATTAACAGATATAGGGATGACAACATCAAGAGGGGAAGGGTTATCTTAGACAAAAGAATCACAAAGATCGATAAGTGATTACTTCGCAATCAAAACATAAAACTTTGAGTCATGGGAAACCGCAATGGGCTTTTCCTTCATCAAGATGCCCCTTGCAACAATGTTAACCACTGATGTAATTGTGCCTAATGTTACAACATTATCTTGAGGATAATTAAACACATTGTCACCAACAATTCGATACCTACCAGGGGTAACAGACCAAAAAATCCTTCTAGGGTTCACATTCGGAACTTGGTAAATAAAACTTAAAACGATGTTAGAAACATACACATAATCCTCGTAAAAAAACAAACATTGCATATAAGACATTTTCAATCACTTGGATAATTCCAAAATTAGAGACCAAGATGGTAAGGTCTGGCTTCCCCAAAGCATTGAAAGTAGCGATCAAGATTAAAAGAGAAGGCAATCAATGAGATAATATAATAGTAGTTTCACAAGTCGACAACAAAAATCGTTGTTGCATGAGGAACTCAATTTCAAGGAAAGATGAACTGGAACTCAAGAATCCAATGTGAGAAATAGAAATATAGAAGCATATTATTAGTAAAATGCAAGGATGAGTAACAACCTTCAATGAAAAACAACAATGTGAATGGAATAAGGACACATATATTGGCAAAATGCATGTATTTTTCCCCTCGCATAAATTTGAACAATATAATTGACAATGCAACAATAAGAATAAAATTGGTAGCAAAAAGGGAAATGAAAAATACCAATACAAAGCATACAACAAACCTAACATGAAAGTAAGGTGAAATTGAAAAGTTACATAAATATGTGAAGAAAACAGTGAACATAACAACAATAATACAACAAAAGAATTAGGGGTGATGCAAACTTATGTGAAGACCTATATCTTGGAGCAATACATTGTTGTCAATCAATCCATCCCTAGATAATGTTAATAACTGAACTGCAATCACAGATTCGTGTTGGGAAATATAAATGATTTGGAGAAAATAAATTATAATTTTTTTGCCTAGAAGAATTCAAAACATTGATCCCGATTCAATAGGAAACTAGATGGTGGTGTGTGTCCAAAATTAATGGGTAGAGTCTCCAAAAACATTTCAAATTATTAGACCTTTTATACATATTAAATAGTCGCCACTATAGACCATTGTCCCAAACCTGAACCATAATCCAATGGAATCATGTATTCCCATTGGTGAAGGCATAGGAATGGTCCCAAGGTATTTAAACATAGTTTAATACAAATTTGAATCAAATTAACAAATAACATAAGTGGCATGAACTAGGATTGGAAGCATGGAGAACCTACATTTAGGCTAGATTACAAGTTAATTCACTTTGTATTTTTGTTTATCATTTGCCTTTATATGGGGGTGCACAATTGAGCCGCGAACCATCACAAAGTAGAGGACAAAGGCCAAGAATACCATAGATTACATTATAATGAAGATTATAGAAATATGGGATTCCATAGGTAAAAATCATTAGATTCATATTAGAACAAAAGCTTGTGTGGTTAAAAATAAACAAGAAGGAATGAATAAACCAACTTACCATAAAACTAGAGGATGTCCAACAATTAGTAGAATAACAGAAACCAAAGGTTGAAATTTCAATATATGAAGAATCTAACAATGTGGAACCATAACATTAACCAATAATAAAAGAATCCAACTAGTCCTTCTAGAGTGTCATATCAAATCAAGCAAACAAAAAAATCATGCATAAGTGATTGGATTATGGTGGCATGGGGTTCACATTATAGTCAACATTAAGCCCAATCAATGATATAACAACACCGCCAACTTATTCAAGCAAGTGTAGGCCATTAGGTTGAATTTGTAGTTATTCTTCAGGGAACAACTGACTATGACCAATCATGATTTCACAAATATTTAAGAATATGTTCATAAATTTTGGTGGTTACTATTAATATGAAACAAACAAGGTGAAGGTATGTATATAAATTCATTAAACATTTTCAAAAAAACGTTTCTTAAGTTAGTAATTTAAAACATTTGGTCATTTTAACAATGTAATTTGACAAGTAATAATTCTTCATAGTTGTTATGTTAATGAGTTAAATGGAAGTGTAGATGATTGATTCTTGGTAGTTCATTTTTACTGTCCAAAACATCCATTACCAAGTGTCTATAATGTAACTGAATAGCGACGGAATAATATTAAATTGTCAGAATTGTAACAGGGGACACAATTTCCTATAAGCAAGGACAATAAGAAACTGTCAATAGTTATTACATAATCCATTTAATGATTGGTATTAAGCCTAACATACACATTAAATAATGAGTTGTCCTAACACACAGAAAACCAATTTGAATCAGTAATCGTTAAGTATACATTAGTTGAATAGTCATGGGTACAACATGGACGTAAAAAAAGTTGAGAATTGATTGCACCCTTTAAAGAAGAAAAAATATAAAAGGCACAAAATGGATGCAAATGTAACATTTTTCAAATGTAGAGGGCTAACAAACTATTGACCATAACCCAACATAGGAGTAGAAAAAGGCGCAGTAACAAGTGGACTCATATCAAAGCGAGAGAACGAAAACTAACAATGGCACCAAAGAAAATAGGGAAACGCACCTTGTGAGTTCCTAGACAAGAACTGCCACGTCTTTTCTTAGAGTGGAATAAAGAGTGTTGTGTTGTATTTTAGCAACTTTCATATCTTTTAATACATTTTTTACGTAACTGTGAAGGAGATAAAAGTATCAGGAAGAGGAAAGGAACTTGATTTCTCTCAAGGGAAGGAGGAATCATTAAAGGTAAGATTTTTTGCATTATAGGCCCAACTACATTGAAGTGTGAATGAAAATACATTAATTGAGAGGATTTCATTAGTTATAATTAGTGCATTATTATCATCAAAGAAGGAGGTAGAGGTGGGCTATGGCGAAGATTAAAGGGATGATGACAATAGCACACAAGACACAAGTCCTCATCCTTCGGTAAGTGTTAACATAGTCACATTTTAAAAATGAACTTCTGCTTAACAAGAATTATGTTCATAGTTTAGGGTTTAAGGTTTTTTCATAGATTAGTCTAGCAACGTTTATACATCAATTTGTGATTACATTTTTGAAGGTTGGATAATTCTAATCAATTCAATATTTGTAACATTCAATTGGAGGAAGTCAAAACGTAACTAAAAAAAAATTCAATTTTCTAGGCAAGGTTTCAATTAGTTCTTTAGTTTCATACATAATTCAGTTTTGATTGAAATAATGACTCAAAGCCAAAAAAGTATAAAGTTCTTGCTTTAGTTCTTATTTGTGAATGCAATAACACCTTTATAAACAAATTGTTTGCCTTTTTAAAGGTTTCATCAAGCAGAGAGTTAGGGTTTGAAATCACACATGTATATAAGTGTTCACTCTTAAAAGAATGTTTTTTTGTGCAAGAAGAAGTAGAAGGCTCGAAGACCTCATGAACTTTCAACACACCTCAAGTGGAGAGTAACAAGTTTGATGTAAAAACTTGGAACTCCAACCTTGTTTTGTTTTCAAGTTTTCACATTTAGAAAAATCTAAGCTCAAGCTTGGATTTGAGCTCATGAAAACTTGAGCTTGAACCCAAGCTTGAGTTTGGATTCTAAGGTGATGGCAAGATCGGCCCAAAAAAAATGAAAAAAAAAGGTCGAACTTTAGCTTGGCTTCGATTTCTAGCTCTAGCTTTAGCTTTAGCTTGGCTCCAATTTCTAACTCTAGTTCTAACTTTAATTCGGCTCCAATTTTTAGCTTTAGTTCATAATTGAAAGAAGTTCAGTTGTAGCAAAAAAACGAAGCCCGACTCCCTTTTTTTTACTATAACCGAACTTCTTTCGATGGTGAGAGAAACTCAACTATAGCAAAAAAAGGAGCCAAGCTCTAGCTCAACTCCAAATGTTTTTTTGTTCGATCTAAGTTTTTCTCAGCATTGAAAGAAACTCGGAGCCAAGCCCAAGCTTGACATTTTTTTTGCCCCATCCAAGCTTCTCTTGGTGTCAAAAGAAGCTAAAATGGAGCAAAAAAAAACCTAGCTTGGGCTAGCTCCCAATTCAAGTTCCATCCAAGCTTTTTTTTTGTTTTTGCTTCATCCGAGCTTTTCTTAGCACCGAAAAAAACTTAGATGGAACAAACATAATATGCCAAGCTTGGGCCCAACTCCAAATTTGGAACCAGGTCTAAGCTCTAGCTCGGTTATTTTTTTTCTTGCTTTTGGAAAGCTTCTCTTAGTGCCGAGAGAAGCTAAGAAGGAACTCAAGGATTGAGTTAAAGCCTAGAGAAAACCTTGGATGCTTAACTCCTTTTTTTTCCTTAGCTTAACATTCTAAGCTCAACTTTTTTTTTAGGAATAATGTTGAACTTTCTTGTGTTTACATTTGTAGGACATATCCTGCAAAAATAATTCCATCACAAGGATTATGGAAATGCTTGAAATATTGGGTGCATTGGACTTACAATTTTGTTTACAAAATTCTAGATTGCTTTCATAGTTTTTTTTTTGGTGAATTTGTAACATTTTGAATTTTTTTGCAAACTTTTCAAATGGTGCCATATGCAAGCTCCTTGTCCTTCGATAGGAATATTTAAGCCATTGAGAGCCATACTAAGTTTAATAGCTTTGAAGTCCTTGACAAACACAAAATGGTGTTGAGGAACAAAGCCCAAATGGCTATTCCCTTATGTCGAATGATGTCAGTTGTTCATCCTGCTCTCAAAATTGATGTCCTCAAAATGGAGCAAGTGTTTTAAATTGGCTATTAGGGGGGGACAAAGTTTTTCATGTTTCACCTTTCAATTGGAAGGGACAAGAGGAATTCCAAGAGTAGCATATGTTTTCTTGGAGTCGACATTGGATGTTTAAGAATGAAAGATTTGACTTTTTCTTGCTTGCTAATCCTAACCTTAAATCTTTTTCCAAATGCATTTTTTTGTGTGGGATGGGAATCATAGATTATAGGCTTGGTTGCTTTACATTAATTGTTTACATGATGATGAGCCCTCTTGGCACATCTTTGTGATTCCATTATCCTTGAAACCTATCATGGGCTTGTTTAGTTCATCATTGCCATGACGAAGTTCAACATGTATGTTTTAGACCTTTTTTTCTTTCCTACATTAAGTTAGATTTGAATGATTTTGTTTCCATTCTTCTTTATATCTCTATAGGTCGATGGAGCTGGATCACATAAAACCCAGCCTTGTTCATGAATTTTTCAAAATTCAATCGATTGGGATTATCCCTTGGAGTAGTTTAAAGAGGTGTTGCAAGCAAAGGTTTACAATAAATGTCAGTTCAAGTCTCGCAAAACATGGCATTTTCTAACCTCAAAAGTTTTTTTGGGAATATATGGATAAGGTATGACATATTTTAGACTCCCCTCAAGACTTTACTTTTCCTTTGTTTTCAACTTGTTGATCTTTACTTTTTTTTGTTCTTGCAGCAAAAATTTATGTCGTCGGGGATGTCATAATCAAACTGTATTCTGAAAAATTCCCCGATGTTCGAGATCATTCACCACTAAGGCTCCAAGAGTGAATGGAGAGAGCTATGGAGCAAGTGAGGAAGGATCATTACTTAGCCTTTTGCAAGCACTTGCTAGTATGTGATCTTTTTTTGGGGGCATATTTCTTGAGGGATATATAAGTTCATTATGATATGAACTCAGAGCTGGAAATGTTGACAAAATAGCTTTAAATGTTCGCCTATTCCTATGTTTCGATCAAACAAAAATTATTATGGCTTAGGATGTGGAATGAATATGTTGTTCTACGAAAGGCCATAAAATTCGTTAGGCCTCCCAATTTTTGACTACCAATTTGACAAATGGTTACACAAGGCAACCTTTTAGCATCAAGTATTTTGTTTTTGGATGATTTTTATTTTATTTTTTTAGTTTTTCTTAAACATGTTCCTTCTTATTTCACTCTTGTTCTTGTAACTTGAAATTGAAGCACTCAAGCTCTTGGATGCAACAATTTCCGATTTTTCCTTGGTTATTAGAAAGGTCCTGGATATTATCTTTTTTTCCTCATATATACAATAATGGAGGTTGGCGGTATGGGAGACTTTTTTTTTTTAGGAGTTCAAGCCTAAGGATGGCATCCAGAGAAGCAAATATTGGGAGTAGCATCTTGAGAGGAAGGAAGATGTCAAGAATGTTTTATATATGTATTTTAATTATGCAACTTCATTCCATTCTCAAGATGTTGCAAATTGATTTGTAAATGTTTGTTGGTAGGCATATTTGCTTTTGCATCACCACAAAGCTTCCCATTTTTTCGATGCTAAGAGTAAGAGAGAGGGTAGCCATTTTTCAATTTTTTTTATGAAGGTGTTGTTCATTATGCTGTAGGTATTTTTATCATGTCTTGTTATTCCATGGTGCCATTGATTAACTCCCCAATTTCTTGGACATTTGGCATGACCTTAAGGCCAATAACACTATCTTTTGGAAAGACCTACTCAAGGATTTGCCTGCTTCCCATTTTTTCTAGTGTGGCTGGAACCTCGATTATTTGAAAGACAACACCCCCACCCTGGAGATTCCCTTGAAGGAGAGTATCGAGCCCTCTTTCATGGAAACTCTTGCAAGCTCTACAAGAACATAGGTTGAAGGTGGGAGGCTAAAAATGGCTTCCAAGGGAAAGGGAAAGTTGAAGGAAAAAGTGACCAAACCTCCCTCCTTTAATGCCTTTGTTGAGGTTCCTTTGAACCAAACTTTGTAGACAATGGATGATGTGAGGAGATAAAGAAAGGCTACTATCCCACCTATTCTTCCCACCCCTCCTCCTAGTGGAGTTCGGAGCATTAGATAGGGATAATTCCAGTTTTCTCCATCCCACCCAAGTTCAATTATTGTTACTTACAGCATGGCTCCTAGTTTCAACCACATGGTCTTCCCATTTTCTTAGCATTCCATTATGGTAACTAAGATTTCATCCTGGACCTGGTCCCTAGAGTATGAGACAATTTCTAAGTATATTCACAAGGTACGTTTACATTACATTCTTTTTCCCTTTACAACATAGTTCTATTAGATTGTCCTAGATGCACTAATTTTTTTCCTCTTTTTGTGTAGATGAATCCTAGTGGCAAGGTTTAGCCTGTTTTTGTAGACGTTCCTAGAAACCTCGTTCCTCTTATATCTAGGAACCTAGGTGATATTCCTACATGGAAAATGAAGGTTGATGAGTACATTATTGGAGTCTTTGATTTTGCCGAAATGTTCTTAACTTTTGATGGGGCTATCTTTTTATTTCACCGAAATGACCTTCGATTTTTTAAGGAGGTCAAGTCTTATTTGAAGAGCTATGGCTTTTAGATATGGACGAAGTGGGTTGTGGTGAACTCATTGCCATTTACGAGCAGCAAGGACCCATCTTTCGAGGTTCCATTTCAATCCACTAAGCTCTATTTGTATTTTTCTTTTCCTCAACTTTAGTTGAAATTTGTCTTTAATTCTATAAACTCTCCTCAGCCATGTAACTCTTCTTGTTAAAGTCCCCAATGTTCTTTGAACATTGGAAGATTCATCTCCTCCTCACCATCCGATGAATTTGTGAACAAGTCTATTGATGTTTGTAATGAAAACGTGTTGTATAATTGGATGGATAGGGCCTTTATGTGTATATCCAAGGTCGACAAACCCTTTAAGGCTGCAAATGGATTGCATCATGCTACTATTCAGGCCTTGATTGATGTTTGCTCCAAGACACAATCTTCAGTTGTGGATTTTTCTGCATCCATAGGTATTTGTTTTTCCTCAAAAAATTCATTCATAATCTTTGCATCAAATCTTTTTTTGACCATCTTTCACCTTACAAGCAACATTATCAAGGCCTACCAAAGCCTTGAGCACCACATCCTGGCTTTGGGGTTGGATATGGAGGTTATTATGGAGGTGTTGGAACCTCTCGTTGAAGTGGCCATGCACGAGCTTAACGCCAACCATGATCACAGCTTCAATATTGACATTCCTATCAAGAAACTTTCCAAGAGGTTGCTTGATTATGAGTAAGTTGTCGACTTGCATCAATATTATGTATTTCTTCAATTCTTTTTGTTGTATGCTTCACACTCTCCTCTCTCTTTATTTGTAGAATGTTGTCTCCATTGTAGAGCTCCCTTTCATTTGGGGAGAATGAAATGCTTTGGGATCCTACCATTTCTCTTCTACTACCAACATATGTTGAGGTTCAAGCTTTGGCTCTAGAGTCTTCGGCTTCACCTTCTTCACAGATAGTTTCCCAACATTACCATCAAAGAATTAGAACTTTCATTGATGATGAAACATTAGAAGATGTTTAGGATTTTTTTTGAGCTCGAAGGTGGATCATTGGGTTTATGAAACCATTGGGTGGTCCTAAGGTTGGGTGGAGAACTTTAATGATGTTTTTATGTTTTGCCACAAACTTTCTTTTTATGTTCATTTTTACTCAAAGTTCCTTTTAAGTCATCTTCTTGGAAAACTTATAGTGTTTGTGTCAAAGCTTGTACATACCACAATGTTGGAATTTTTTTTGTCAAACAAAATTGACAATATAATGCTATCTGTTGGAATGCCTTCTCTAATGTTTATTCAACATATCTTTTGTTAAGTTCAAAAAAGCTCACACATAAGAAAAAAGATGATGACGTACCCTAATTTTTTTATTTGTATCAAGAATTGCATATTGGACTTGCCATTGAACATCTTCCTCAACAACATTTTTTTCAATTAGCTATGTTTTGGGGTCTACTATTTTTGTAGTGTCATGCATATATTCTATTGGCATTCATGTACATCCCCACCAACATGCCCAAAACAACCAAGTTCATCATCATTTACACAAATTATAGTGTCCATGCCTCCAATTTGATTTGAATGTGTTGTAGGAAAAACACAAGTATAATTACAAAAAAACATTTTGAGCAAGCACAAAAATGTTTGCAAACTGAAGGCAAACACATATTTGAAATGTAAAGCAACAATGTACCTGAAAATTCAAGAACTAGAAAAATAGTTAATTCCAAATCATTCCCACTACTTCCATTAATTCCACTAAATTGAAACGTTATGTGAAGTATCATTGTGAAGCTTCTTCCTCTTACCTAGGACAATGAAATCCCAAGAATGGGAATACTAATAAGAATCATGATTTTACAAAATGAACAACCAATCAAATCAAGTAACAACCATAGTAAGTTCAACTAATTTATTTGGAACAATATGGATAAATTCTAAATATGTGGGTGGGAAAATACCATCCTATACAAGTAATAAGCTACACCTTTGTTGTGAAGCATACATCTAACCATCTCAACTAAAGTTCAATTGAGCCACTTTACAACACCATCGGATTACAAGCTATACGATGCAGTGAATTGTTGTTGAATGTGTTTTGCTTTGCAATAGCCCTTGAAAGCTTTAAAAAAGAACCCATCGCCATTATCCTTTTGAATGCACTTGATTTTCTTTCCTAAATAGTTTTCCACCATGGTTTGGAAATCCTTGAAGATTAACAAATTTTTTGACTTTTTTTTTAGAAACTAGCTCCACACCATGCTAGTTTTATTGTTAATGAAAGTCATGAAAAATTTGAACTTGTCCCATTAAAGTTGTTTTCATCAAATCGCACTAATTTGTGTTTGACTTCAAAGGAGCTTTGTGCAATTTCTTGTGGTCTCCTCTTTGGAAGGGATTTCTACATCGTTTGCCATTAATGCAACCTATGTGAAAGTCAAGTTGATGATTAGTCCTAGCATCTAGTCCAATGACTAAGTTTTTTTACATGAAAAGCCTCAAATTTTGCTCCCTTAAATGACCAAATCTCTCATGCCAAACGATAAACTTTCGTTCTCTTGAAGAACTTGAACACTTTCACAAGCTCCTATAGGTGAACATAACGATATGTACAACCTATTTTCTTTTAACTCTCTCACAATAATTTCTCCATCATTTTTAATACTACACTCTTCTTGTTCAAATTCTATTTTCAGACCTTGAGCAACAACTTAATTGACATTAAAAAAGTTAACAAGACCGGGAACATGTAGGACGTCATGCAAGACACCTCTTACTTCACACTCTCCCACTTTCATGGTTAAGTGAACATTTCCCTTTCCAATGGCCTTTTGAACAAAATTATTGCCCATGTAGATGATCGCTAAGGAATGTTCATGTAGTCAAAGAGAATATATCTTTAGAATGTGAGATATTGAGATGCTCATGAATCAATGTACCATGTTTTGTTCTCTAATTCATTCATTGTTGCAGAGAAAGTTTGTTCTACAATAGTAGCCATTTCTTTGGTGTGGTCCTTTTCTTTCAAGTCATTCGCCTTTTTCTTGTAGTCCCTTGCCCAATGCCTAGTTTTCTTGCAATAGTTGCACAAATCTTTCTTCTTGTCCTTTTTGACAATTGGCTTCTGATCCACTGACAAGTTGCTAATAGCTCTAGATGTGCATGTGACCAAAGCTGACCCTCCATCATTTGAACCTTCAACCTCCTCCTCCAATTATTCATGAAGAGGTCTCATTGTCACAAACTTAATGTTGAGATCATCTTCTACCCATGACTCTAGTGATATTATCAAATTGTTGTAAGACTCGGCAAACTACACAACAATACCATCACAACATCACTTTTCTCTACCGTTGCTCCAATAGCTATTGAGCCATAGATTTGACTTTGCTAATGTGTTCCAAGATACTACTAGTGGGACTCATAATTTGTAAGCAAAGAGTTGACATCACAAGAACAATTTGTTTGCGAGACCTTTTGTCTTGTACACTTTCAGCAAACAATCCCATGTCTCTTTCAATATCTTTGCTCCAATGACATTATGCAGCAAAGAGTCATGCAACCCCATGACAATGAAGGTCCTTGCCTTCCTATCTCTCTTCTCCAAGTCTGCAAAATCTCTTGCTGGTTTGACCTTTCCTCCTAATACAATGTTACGAAGTTCCTTGTCTTCTAATAACATTTGCATCTTGAACTTCCACCTCCCCTACAAACTTAGTGATGGTAGATGCAAACCCTTGTGGTCCCATAACCTGTTGACTGACTGAGGACTCCAGCTGCCATGTAAAAAGTCTGCAACAACAAAAACTTGATCAAAGAAAACAAGGCAATCAGGACTTGCTGGTCTAAGCATACAGGCTGGTACTAAGCATCAACTTGTGCTTTACTTGGCAATAAACCATGAGAGAAAGAGATGGATTTTATTGAACAAAAGAATGTGTTATATACACCTTTAATGAATTAATGCACAGAGAAAAATCAGCAACAACTCAATTAGCTAACTTCTAGGAATAGCAGTAAGTATCACATGACTCTAGATAGATCAGCTGGAGATCAGCCAGCTGTGGATAAACTTGACAGCTCATTGCAATCTCAATACCTACAGGGCTGGTACTAATACAAGGCTGGTGTTGCCTTAGGTCATACCATACTGGTAGAATCCTTGCTACCAGTGAGAGAAACACTACATTACTTTGTTTGCAGGTTTGTCAAGAGCAGAGACTAGAGATGCAGAGTTGGCACCTGCTTCAAGAAACAGTACATACCTGCAGAGCCATGAGGTTGACATTGATGCATTTGAGACAGGTCCACCACTCCAAGCAAGCTATTTGAACCACCCTGATGCACATTTCCTTATCCCTTATGCTTGCATTCAGAAATAGAATTTAGCTGTTTGGGGGCACCAACAACTGCATCAAAAGCTCTGCAGGTCAGCTCAGGGGCATGGAGCAAATT
>Ga0116228_10001666_pt1 | contig 18573 bp, 16 predicted proteins | sample S1TSphfallax_2_FD_89694 | JGI IMG/M metagenome (GOLD analysis project Ga0116228, IMG submission 89694) | Host-associated microbial communities from peat moss isolated from Minnesota, USA - S1T2_Fc - Sphagnum fallax MG | ecosystem: Host-associated > Plants > Peat moss > Unclassified | place... | reverse complement strand
TGTGTGGTTTCATGCAGGCCCGTGTGAGTGAGTAAAGCTTGTCCACTCTTCCTAGTCTTTCCCGGGACTTCTAGCACGCCCCTTTTACCCCCCTCTAGTGCTGGAAGTCGAGATCGTGCCCCAGGTTCCAACCGCTTCCGCATTGCCGCATACTTGGACCCTCAAGTGGGTTTACAAGGAACTTGGGAGCGCGACAAGGTGTCAAATAATCAATTTACAAACATATTATGTTATTCAACTAATTACCAAACAACTAATTATAAAAGTCTATCAAAATTGACTATAACATTGATTGCAAGTTTTTCCCAAATAAAGCTCAACTGGAATTTCCAAGTTAGACTATCTACTTAACAATGCAAAAAAAACATTTCATTCTAAAAAGGCTTATTTCAATATGAATATAAACCTCAAATTTGAATAAACTTACAAACAATATTGTTAAGCACATTGTAGTGGGAAGTTTCAATGTATTTCCTTGATCAACATGAAAATTGAAAGCCCACTTTTGTATTTTGACATTCACCATAGCCAAAATTGAACTCATTATAGAAGTTTAAGCACTGCCAATAAACACATTGTATCAAATGATAAATATGTAATCATGGACATGCTTCAAATCTAAGTATGCAAAATTACACAAATTTTTTGTTCACATCAACATATAGGATGTAGGACAAAGGGTCATAATTAAGGAAGATTTTGCTCATAATAATTGTTGTCTAGTGTTATTAGAGAAATTGACTTCATTGCACATTTGCAAGTATCATGTACAATAATTTATACATGTACAAAATGTATTTAGTAAACAATAGAAAACTTGTTATGGAAGTTAGGTCATGAGTTCATTCAAGTTCGATGCATTGTGCAACCATTTATCAAATTAAGACATTTAACACCCTAACACTTAAATATGTACAAAAATAAATGAGGGCACATGTGTAGGCAAGTTTTGGATACAAAGAGGTCATTATATGAGATGTAGACAAGAGAAGGGCAAACCATAGTAAACTTTGAAGGATAAGCTTGAGTAGTTCACAATGGAGTTCTAGAATGTAATTACTACTTCAAAAGAAAAAAAACAAGCTACATGGATTATTACACTTGTGAATGCATTAAATGTAAATGATGTAATGTTCAATTCAAATGGGAAAGCATTATCATGTGGGATAAAGGTAGTTGTGTAACTTGTGCAGTAGCCTTTGCAATTTGCTCAAACCAAGAGGCGATGGAGAGTGCATCATAGGACAATCAAGTTGTTAAATACTATGATGACCGCATATGATGCACCATCACTCAAAATCAAGAATGGTTTCGAACTATTCTTGGTTTAGAATGGGTGTAAGTACTTCCATCACCATTGTTTCCTTTTCATTGTATTGCATTTTTTAGAAAGAAAAAGACAAATGTAGCTTGGTTGTGTAGCAATCAAGTCATGTGTGACAAGCTATCCAAGTTGTTTGTTGCAAAGTCCATTTTCTTGAAACCCTAGTTTTGATAAAAGTTCAATATCTTTTATTGAATTATTAAAAAAAATGAACGTCTTTGATGGTTGTAAGCCATTGATAATCTCATAAAAAAAATTTGAACCTTTCATTTTTTGTCTTAATTATTGCAATTTGAGAATTTGAGTTTAAAAAGTAAAAACTTATTTACCCGACTAAAATCAGTCAAGCTACAAGGTTCGAATTTTTTCCATCAACAGTCAGCATAAAATTTGGGTCATCAATATTTTATTTTAACATTCTATTTTAATATGGTCATAAATAAGATTAATAAGTTTAACTAAACTTTGTCATACGTGCATATTGACGTGGTTTCTTGAACTAAAGTCAGTCATGTGCATGTGACTTATTTAACTAAAATCAATCATATACACCTAGAATGATGTGGATTACATGATTGAAGTCATAAAAGTTTGTTCATTTTAGAGGTTGAATTCCAAAAATAAATTTACTTTCATCCTTGAAGATGCAAAGACATGTTTGCTTGCATTCTTTTCATAATTTGTTGTTTCACACACTTCTATAAGTTCAACCTTTACATACTCTTTCTAGTTGTCAATTTAGTTCTCATAAAAATTGTATTCATAAACAATACATGTTAGTTTTGTCGGTGTTTGTATGTATATTTTTAGGTTTACATTCTTTGGCATTGTTGTAGAGGGAAACAAGTTACAAGTGAAAGGATAGTTGTTGCTCTTATAACACAAACACAAAAACCAAAGTTTCAAGTTGATGGGACAACATTACAGCCCCGACATAGTGGACAACTTCACAAATGCAAGAAGATTCTAACTAAGAATAGTTTATAATCCAACAAAAGGTCAAAAAAAGGCTCATAATCAAATCTTTCATTGAAGATTGACAAAGATTTTGTTGAAGATGTAGAAGATGAAACAGAAGATAAGTCTAAGGAGAGTTAGCTAGAAAAGGAGAGACAAAAAAGAGGTAACTTTCTAATTCAATTTCTTATGTTCAAGTTTTATTCTCTTATTGGAGGCCTTAAGTTATTTGTGGGAAAGCAAAAGGATTCTATTGAATAGTTTATAAGGTGGTTCCCTCCATTAAGTTAGGGTTTGAATATCTAGGAAACACCATATTAAACTTTTCCAAAATATATATAAATTTGGAAGTTAATATATGAATATGAAGTTTTCCCTTAAAACAAGGTGGTTGCAGCTTGAATGAAGAATTGCTTAAGGTTTTTTTTAACTCATTATATGTCTATACGACATGCTTGTGTATTGTAAAAGGATTTGAAACTTCATATTATGCAAATTTGCAAGATGATAGTTCTTTTGTGCGATTGAATTGCTTGGTCTTGTATACATGCATGTTGCTTGTCATAAAAGGTATGTATTATAGAAGATTTAAGCATTTGAAGATTGTTTGTTTGAATTAGATGAATCTATGATTAATCTTACTAATTAGTCTTGAATTCTTGACCATTTGTCCAAGTGCACATATGAATAGTTTGTAGCTTGTCTTAAAAGAAGGGGAATTTATAAAGCATCAAGTATAACAATGGACAATGTGAAAACGACCTACAACCCTTATTGCAAAAAGAACAAAAAATCTTATTGCAATGACTATTCCAACCTCTTCATTCCAAGATGAATCTACCTCTGGGCATGATGAAGGGGACATGATTACATCACAAAGGGTGGAAAACAATCAAATGTCTTGGCTGCTACATAAGGCGACACTTGTGGTCTTGAAGCCCATCCCATAGGTCAAGAAACATTTGTAGTAGTTCCAAGTTTGGATGTCCATTATTGAATTTATGTTTTGTCTATGTTTAAATTCCTACTCTAACTTCACATATTATTGTAAGCTCATTAGTTTTTTTCATGTTTTGCAGGTCAACCTCAAAGTACAACTCTTATGAAACCCCAAAACCAACTTCCTTCTATAATGCCACATACCCAACAACTTCCTTTTGGCATGCTCCCAAACTAGTGGCCTCCTCTTAACATGCCCCAAATCCAACCTCCTCCTAGTGGCCATAGCATGCCCCAAAACCAACTTCCTCCAAGCATGCCCTAAAACTAGATTGCCCAAAACTAGCTTATTCCTTCGATGTCCCAATATAACCCAATATAATACCAACAAATAAGTCTACCTGCAAGGCCCACAACTCCATCATCAAGCATTGTGCCACATTTGCCACTAGCAAACCCCCTTATGTTAGTACAATAACCAATAATATGTCTTGAAAGTTTGTAGAGAGCCATACCAAGTCTTGTTGAAATTACTTTTGGTATGAATGCTTCTATTCAACCAGTTAGCCAAGTCCTATCATCTCATTTTAAGCAAGTTGAACTAAGGGTGCAACGTCATGTAGTGGATAAGGTTATGAAAAGGCTCGGGATTGTAATTACCACATTGTAGGGCAAGGATGTCATGAAAGTGGTGCATTACAATCCCAAAGGTAAGCTTATGGGTGGTAGGAGGAATAATTGGTTGATAGCCCTGGATATGACATTTGAGTACTTGGACCATCCCCTTGCCAACAAGTGGGTGAAAGATCAAGTTGTAGTTGTATTGAAAAGTAGGCGAACTTATTTGAAAAAATGCATAGAAAATGGTTTGGACTGACCACGCAATTGTGAGGAGCATCATTGAAACCAATTGAAAGAAATGTTGGTTCAAGAAAATAATGTTGAAAGGGCTCATCGAATGAAAGGAATACAAGCAACACAAAAGAATGCTTCTCAAATTGGATGAGCATGTGGCATAAGTTTGGAGGAGTGGATGGTAATTTTCTTGCCTTTTGTTCGTGACCTAAACAGAAAATTGTTGTCGAATTCCTTGTTCAAAGGTATATAGATTTATTACAAGTTATGTGGTTAATGTGGTATAGGAGGAAGAGCTAGGAGGACCACCTGCATTAGTGGAAATCCAGAAGGAATGCAACAAGGTGAAAAGTTACAAGTAGAAAAGGCCTATAGTGGGCATGGATGAGGTTAAAGAAACCCTGGTTCACTTGAACTATCTAAATTCAATTATTGTGCTAATATGGTGGTGCCATTTAGCTCTAGGCATTTAGTACTCTATAAATAAAGATCTTCAAAAGGCATCAATTATTGTACATAACTAGTTGTGTTCAATTATGATGCAAATATTGTCAGATTATAAATACAAATTTACATATTCTATGTTCCATGATTAGGAGAAGGTACGTGGAAACCGATACAATAGTTGATTAGTGGTGGCCAGTTAGAGTACTTTGACTTATTGTTTAAATTACATGACGGTGATGGGATGGATGTTAATTGTGTTAATAATGCAATTGACAATTTAACATCCGATGATATTAAACTTCAACTAGTGGGTACATGTGACCTTCGGACACTGTGAAGTCCCTCGTTTTCTTTAAACCCGGTTCATGTTTTAGTTTTTTTTAGAAACTTTTATCTTTTTTTATTTTTTATTTTAATGTGTTTTCCATTTTTATTATTATTTTGTATAATAAAAATAAAGTGTGTCTTTTTCACATTTGTATTTTTGTTTATTTGGATGCAAGTTTGAAGTTTGGAAAAAGAAAACACACCCCATTATTTTTCAAGTAGGGTTTTTCTTCATTATTATAGTTTTATTTTTTCTTATTTTCTACTCTTTATTTGGTTTCTTCATTTTTCTTTTAAGATTATTTTACTGTATTTCCCTTTTTTGTTTCATGTTTAAATATATTTATTTTATATTTATTTCATTTTATTTCATTTTTTAAGTGTTTAAAAAAAGTTTCTAATTGTTAAAGTGTTTTTTCTGTTTTTTTTCTAGTTTCCCCCCTTATATATATAATATATATAATATAATATAATATTAATTTTCTTTTTTGTTACAACTTTGTTTCATTTTATTTATTTATTAATAACGCGATTGATGGCTAGTGCGGAGAGACGGAGGATCCAACGAGCGTGTGTCTTTCCGCCACCACGACCCACACCTGGCGCTGGAACATTTCAAGCCAGGTGCGGCTCATTTCGGGACCTCGTTTCTGTCATCTGGGGGTTGCAAAATCGGCCTCACAGAGACTGTTAACAAGAATGGACAGGTTCAGACAGACACACTAACAAACAAGTGAATTAATATATAAGATTGGAGGCTATGGAAAGTGCAAATGAAGACTTAAAATCCACACATGATGAGCTAGTCCAAGGCCAAAAGAAAATGAAGACAATGATGCATGAATTATTGGCCTATGTAAAATCTTCATGGATTGTTCGTGGTAATCTATCTAGATTAGAGGGGCCCAAAAAAAAAAAAAAGTTTCCAAGTTACAATCTAATGATGACAATATGGGAATGGTAAGGTAATTCATTTGGTATCTAAATTTCATAAGACAATTTTGCACATGCAATTGTTTGACTAATCATCATTAGCTCATACATATAACATGTAATAGATTTTCAAGTTTATGAAGATATTGGATTTTAGGGTATCTTTCATTCAATGAACCTTCTTTAGTGATCCATGATGAAATTAATTTGTTTTGTCATGTAAATGCATGATTAGGGGGGTGGCTTGACTTCATCATATGATCATACCACAAAGGAGGATGAAGATATACCAAAAAGGTAGGGGGATGGAGGTGGTTCTACCCTAAATGCATATGATCCATTAGTAAGTGACATTCGTGCTACCAAGGAGGACCATGTAAAAGTGGTGGTGTTGTCCTCTGAAGAATCTTTTGATAAAGATGATTAGCTTCTTAGTACTTCAAATAGGCAAACTTGATCACATACATGTGTAAAGAAACTGGCAAGTGGCAACAAAACGTCAATGGATGCATCTATCTAGAAGGGTGGCAAGACAAATCCACAAATTGTTGCCCATAAAGAGGTCAGCTTGTTGGTGGATGTGTGCAATCTTTGTTCGAACTTGATGGTGGCTAACAAAACTTGTTATTTACTTATATTATACGTGAATGATTTATTGTGTGTTGCACAACATGTACAATTTGGAAAGAAATGGAAACTAATTGTTCCTACAATGTGGTGTGGAAATAAGTTAATGAGCATTCAACCAAACTCACTTTAATTCTTGAAATTATGTTTTCAAAGTTTGACATTAGGGATTGGGTGTCAACTATGCAACCTACCTTGTACCTATGGTTGACTTTCTATTACAAAAAACCTTAGGTTTGAAACCTTTGTTTATATGGGGAAATGACAAGTGTGATGTGACACAAAATAAACATTCACTAAACCTAAATAGGGAGCTTGTACTAAAAAAATTGAATAAAGTGTTTTCTAACATTAGCCTTGGATTTTGATAATTGATTCCGAATAATACCTTGTTAATAGATGATTGCCCTTACAAGTGTGTTGGCAATGTGCTATATTCATATATCCTATTCCATCCATTTGATCTAGAAGTAGAGGATAACTACTTGTGGGCAATTTATGGCCATACTTACTTGGTTTATTGGAGGCTCCAAGTACTTTAGAGTAAACTGGTTGTAATCCACATGGGTGCAACAAATTACAATAAAATACCCACATTGGCTTGCCTTAAGGGCTTTTGTGTGGTCTTTTGATGTTGCTTAATTGAACCCTAAACCATGTATCTTTTACTTTCATGCATTTATACTTCAAATATTTTTTATTTCTAAACTTGGAAAGAATATATATGCATATATTGTTATGTCCAAAACCATTGTATTTATGATCATGTGTATATGATCTATAGAGTTTGAAGGTAAAAAGCATTCTGAAAGCATCAACAGCACCAATTTTGGCGAAGAAAAAAATGATCATTGAAATTTTGTAGGTTATCAACTGGTTGTAAGGTCAACAACAAAGGAGGCAACAAAGAAACTAGTTGTAAAACCTTGCATAAATGTAAGCCATGACCTACATTTAATTTTTTTTGAATTTGAAGTTGACAATTAATTCATTTTGATTGTGGGTTTATGATATACTTGGTTTATGCATTTTTTGTTAGTACTAAAGAAATCAATTTATCATCCTAATGACTTTTCATAGACGCAAGAATTGTGCGATCAACAATTTTGTCAAATTTGGAGGTGGAGATGCAATGCATCATAATCGTGCCATGCCAAAAGAATGTATTTATGCTTCCATTACATCTTGCCTTTTGGCTGGTGTTCATTTGCCATATCCAGAGCTTGGCCATAATCCTCCACTTTGCATAGTAGACAAAATAATTGGGTATATCATTTTGTGGCCTTGGAAACTCACCGCAAAGTTTTGTTAAACATTATTGTGATTTGCAATATGTAGATCTTATAACATATCATGTTTTGTGCACTTCAAGTACACAACTTGTGCACTTATGCACATGTAGATCTTGTAATGCTATTGCATATATTTTGTGCACTTTCCAACTTTATGGACATATTAGTATATTTCAAGTTGCTAAATTATGTATGTAATATATGTTGTGCATGTGAAGATTTAGATGTTTTTTCAAAGTAGACATTACATGTGATTGTAGCCATGTATATCTAGTAAATATATAGGAATTAGGGTTAGGGTTCTAAATCAAAATATTACTATTCATTAACTAATCAAAATAGGAAAACAATATATAAACATCTGGCATGGGCCACATGTAAATATTACTCACATTAATCACACTAATAGTCAAAATAAACATGACATTAGGCAAACACTTTAGCCGACTTGTTAAACAATTAAGTTATAACATATTGCCATTTGGCATCCATGTCATATAAACTATTAGACATTTTAGTCACAAAAGACATGCCACTTGGCAACCATCTTAATGACATATGACATTTTTTGGTCACCTTAAACATGACATCTGTCACGTACATAAACTAAAATTGGGTCATCTTTGTCACAATGGACAATTACATGTCAATTAATATTACAATCACATTAGTCAACTTGGACTAGCCATGACTAACTCAAGTAGGCACTTAATCACTAAGCGTCAGTCACATTTATGGCTAAAATCACTAGTTTGTTTTGATTATAACCAAATTTGTTCAATGTCTAATACGATTGAAAATTCAGTCATAAAAATTAGCATGAAAACCTAGATTTATAGTAGTGTGCTATGCCTATTAAGCAACCTACCTTGATTCGCTCCCAAGGTCCTTGATAGACTCAAATGTGAGTTTGAAGTGAAAACAATGAAAAAGCAAGGAATTCAGGACACGCTCCCTAGCTCGTAGCACTTTGGGGGTAGAAGGGCATGTTGGAGTTCCGGGATGGGACTAAGAAGAATGACAAGAACTTAATCATTTATAAGGACCTGCACAAACCCAAACAACAAGTTGGTTAGTGCATAATTGGAGCACTTTTGGTGCTAGGACGAACCACGAGCAAACTCGAACTCACAAGACTCACCATGGCCCAGACTTGGGGGAAGCCACCACCTTCCCCTATAGTATACTCTTTGCCTCTTCACGAGGCCCACATCCAAATGGCATTTTGTCCTAGGACTCCCAAGTGGGAGTCCCAAAATTCTCACAACTGGGACTCTCACAACTTTGTGAGCCCATAACTTTGTGTGCAAACCTTTGATTGAGATGATGTCTAGAGTAAAGTTGTAGTCCTCATCAAGAGCTTTTCAATTGTATGTTGCACGCCACTTGCACGCGAAGAAATCGAGGTGATTCCTAACTTTTAGTGGTCAGGAGTCAAATTGGCAAATTGACTTCCGACCCTTCTTTTGGCCATAATTTGTGTTTCAAATTCCAAATGGGTCATGTGAGCCCATTTTAGACATTTAAGTTCCGAAATCTTTCCAATGATATAATGAAAATTTCAATCCATTGAGTTTTGACCCCTAAAATTTTTCTTTAAAGATTCAAAAGTCCACCAAGACTCCAACTCCCAAAGTGGAAGCTCCCTTGAAAGTGTGAGGGTTCATTCCCTCACACTTTCTTACACTCCCGGAAGCATGTGGTGTGACTCCCGGACTTCCTTCTTGGCCCGCAACCTTGCAAGCCCTTGCCTTGGTCGCAAGCCCAAGGCTAAGGTTGTGACATTTAATTTCAATAGGTAGTAGTTTAGGTTCTTTAGTTTAAACAGTTTCATTAATAACCAAGTCACTAGGTTTAGCTAATACAAGTTGTAAGTTCTATCTTCAATGAACTTATATGGCTTCAACTTGATAATGTTGACAAGCATTGGGTTAGGATAAAACTTATCAATAGTGATAAGTATATTAGGCAATTGTATTGGATCCTATATGGTCCAAACCATTGTCTTTGAAATTTTAGAGCATGTTTGGAAACAACTCCTAGAAACCATAATATGTAGTTTGCAAATTAAAACTTTGTTTCAATGAATTAATTTTGTGACCGTGATGATTTATTCCATTGGTTACAAGCAACTAAATCTTGCACAATCAACATGTTCTCATGTAGTTACTCTAATTCAAATAGTCAATTAGGTAGGGCTCTAATAGGTTGTGGATATATGTTTTCAATAGGTCTAGATGGTAACATGTATTACGTAGGCAATAATGGATGTAATCCATACACAAGCTGAAATGGGGTATGACCGGTTCTAGCTTTGTTGGCAGATTTGATATGAGAATAAGACTATGGATAGGTGTTCATCCCAATCATTTATGTTTTTCTTCACTAGTTTGGTTAGTAAGGTTCCAAAAACCTTATTTGTAGACTCAACTTGTCCATTTCCTTGTGGTTAATAAATAATAAAACTGGTATGTATAAGAATAAAATGGTTAATAAAGTATTTGATTGCATTGTTGATAAAATGGGTACCTTGATTGGTCACAATTGTTAATGGACATCCAAATCTTGTAAAAATATGCTCATACAAAAACTTGGCAATTATTGTAGCATGTTGGTGCAAAATGCTTGTGCTTCCACCCACTTTGTTGCATAGTTAATGGCTACCAAAATTTATTGATTATCTAACATTATGTTTATAGGTTTAACAAGTCCAATAAAATCCAATCCCCATTTTTGAAATGGTTATTTAGGTAATGTAGTAACCAATTTGGCCAAATTTTGGGTCAATAGGTTACTTGTTCATTGACATTTATCATAGGTTTGACAATATTCATGAACATCTTAATTCATTAGCGGCCACCAATAATCAACATCAAGATGTTTCTCATAGTGATGTTAGAAAATAAATGCCTTCATACAACTCTTCCATGCAATTTTTACAAACTTGTAGGACCTTGTTTTGGTTGCAAAATTCAATGAAACTTGTTATTTTGTCCAAATATGTACAATACTCCTTGAAACACAAATGGTTTAACTCTTTGGGCTAAATACTATCTTTGGGATGTAATAAATATTTTTGGCATCATTCCCTCTAATAAGTACTCAAACACTATGTAACCACTCATGTTGTAAAATGAACATGCGAGCATATAGGTTTGATCATGTACTCTAATAGGTTTAGTTTAATTAAATAATCTATTCCATGCATCTACCATTAGATGGGATCTACCAAATTTATAAATGATTTTGAAGTCATACTCCATAAATAATAAAAGCCATCTAACAAACCTGCCATAAACATGTGGAATGTTAACTAAATACACCAAAGTCATATGGTCTACATAAAATGTGAACATGTTGCCTAACAAGTAATGCTTAAATTTGTGTAAGGCATAAACCATAGTTAAAACCTTTCTCTCTTTAGTACTATAGTTTCTCTCAACATAATTAAACAATTTTGATGAATACATAACAAGTTGATCTATTTTACATGTTGGGTTCTAGGCCAATATATCCTTTATTGCTAATTGAGATGCATTAGTATGAACATGAAATTTTAGTTCCTAATTTGGACTAATGAGTACAGGAGCTTGAATGTAAATTTTCTTGATATCTTCCCAAGTAATTTGACAATCAACAGTCCACTCAAACATTTCAACTTTTTCAAGTAACTTGGTAATTGGTGCCATAACATAGGCAAAATTTCTAATGAAAAGTTTGTAAAAATGTGCCATTCCATTGAAAACTTGAATCTCCTAAGGTGTTTTGGGTATTGGCATTTTGACTAAATCCTCTATCTTTTTATGATCAAGAGCTTTTCCGTCTTTGGAAACTATAAATCCTAAAACAGTTCCATAACACACCATGAATGCACATTTTTCTAGATTCAAACTAATGCCATGCTCTTTGCATTTTAGAAAACACTTTTTGAGCTTTTCCAAATGAGTGGACATGTCACAAAAAATAGTAAAATAATTTAAAAAGATCTTCATGAATACATCAATGTATTCACGAAAAGCTTTGGTGACTGCCCTTTGATAAGTAGGTGGTCCATTTTTGACCCCAAAAGGCATTACAACCCATACCAAATTCCCCCTAATCAATAACAAAGGCAATTTTGTACTAGTCATCTAGTGTTATGAAAATATGGTGGTATCCAAAAACAACCATCTAAAAGTGTATAAACCTCATGTCTTACTGCAATGTTAATAACCTAATCGATAAAAGGTAATGGGTATGGGTCTTTCTTCGTAGTAGCATTAAACTTCCTAAAGTCCACACAAATTCTTGGTTTCCCATTTTTCTTTAACACTACAACTATAAGTGATGGCCAAACATCCTCTTCCATAGGTTTAATAAAACATGCAACAAACAATTTGTTAATATCTTGTTTGACAATAGTTGTATAGTTAGGATTTAACTAATACCTTGTTTGATTAATAGGTGGTATTGATGTGTCCAACTCAATCTGATATTGAATTATCTCAGGTGGTATGCCCTTCAAATCTTATAAGTCCATGCAAAGATGTCTTTGAATTCCTTTAGCAATTCAATTAATTGATAATCGACAACAAGTTTTAGAACAACATTGATTTTAACTTGTTTCAAGTTTTATTCATAACCTAGATTAATTTTTGTTAATTGTTCTTTTTCAATGACAATCCTTCCAACAATGCGAAGGTTTTGAACTTTGATTCAAGCATGCGTCTCTTCAATCTCCATTTCTTTTACTTCGGGTTGGGAAATTTTTTCAAGTAATTGTTTGAAAGTACTAGTGGGTATAGTTATTTTAACATGTAATACATATATTAGTTCAACATATATATTATTTGAAACATGTAATACAAACACAAGTTCAATAGGTTGATCTGACCAAATTAATGTAAAGACAACTATTGTTCCTATTGAAAACAATCTTGATTTTGTGGTAAACATCAAATCCTCCTCTTTGTCAGATATTCCAAAATGATAATCATAAAAAACTAACACTTGGTTGGTGCTCCAAGTTTCTTAATAACATGTATGGTTTTGATTGTACCGGTTCCTTATATATTGATAATATTGTTGCCCCAATCATGAAACACTTTAACATCCCTTAGCCAAGGACAATCTAACAACATATAACATTTAGATTCTAACACACTACTCTGAATTATAATGAAAATCACTACATAGGGAATTCTATGAACAATGTTTAATAACGGTTTGATCAACCATATATAGATTGTAAGATGCAGGTTTTGGTTTTGACAAACCTAACTGCACCATAAGCTTTTCCATAATGATATTAATTTTAAAACCACTATCTAGAAGTACATATTCAATAAATTTCTTCCTTACTTGAACCTATATCATTGCCATTTGATGATTAATGGCAATTGATGCGACTACTAGTTATGGTAAAACATGTTTTGATGGTACTTGGTTAAAAATGTAACATTTGATATCATGAATCATTCACAACAATTTACCCAAGTTCAATGTATACTTGGTCTCCAAGATTTGTTTATTGATATCCATTAGATATTCTTTAAAAATATTTTCTATTGTAACCTATTCTGTAATCACAAGTTGTTGTTTTGCATCATCGGTTCAATTGCTTTTAACTAGTTGAGTTGTAGTATAATTATCAAGCAATCTAGCCCAATTATTCTGTAATAAACCCTCATTGATGGTAGCATGTTGTTTTTCAATCCCACCATGCGATAATTGTCTTGCATTTTCCATGAATGAATTTCATAAATGTTTTTCTTGTTAATCTTCAATTCCTTTGGCTTTAACCAACTCCCTTTCTTCAAACAATTGTTTCAATTGTTGATTACAAGTGGTAATAACAACTATTATATTAACTGGCACATTGTCAGTTTTAGGTGGTTTAAGTGTTGTCATGAAATTAAAATTAACAAGTTTAGTTCTAAACATGTTTTATACCTTAATCTTCTCAGGGCATTCTCCAAATCTATGTTCTACATTAGAATAGATTATACAAGGATAACGAACATGTATTTTTCTTGATTTCATAGGTTGGGTTTTAGATCATGCTATAGGTTCTGTAAAATTAACTATAATGGTTGGTACTAGTACCTTTATTTTCCTATTATGACAAGTCTCTATTGAATGACCAATTTTACCATAATTAATAGAGGTTAATGCTGATTTAGTTGTAACAACAAGTATTATGGGCTTAATTATTATATTAGATTTTTGTGTGGTGAGTATAACATTATAACTCAAACTAACATGTCCACTTTCCTCGCATACTACAACAAATTCCTTGTGTTCAATCAAGGTGTTTCTTCATACCTACAATTGTTAATCTTAGTTAAATTAATAAACTTGCCCTAAAAATAGTGGTGAGGAAAACATATGTTGCTATAACTTGTAGACAATTTGTTAGTTTCAACAAACGTTCATAATAAACCTCAACACGTTTTACAATCTATTGTTTTATGTTTTGCAATTACATGTAAACCTCCTCATCGTTCTTCACAGTTTTGATTCACTCGCAAAATACTTATTCCAACTCTTCAAAAGTGTAATTTGGATATTCTTGAACATAGTATTCTCCCCATTAAAAGATACTATGGACCTAAGAGTAAAACCAAATAGGTTGATGATGTTAACTTCCACTATTTCACCATTAACTTTAATGGCCTTCTTTAATACTCTGATATGAACATTAGGATTAATGTCTTTGAAATAAGTCGGATATTGTAGCTTCATGTATGGTAGCTTGGTTGCTAATTTTGATGCAAGTTACACAACAAATGGTTGATACCATGGTGGTATGAACATATGTGGATCAGGTGTTGGCCATCCAAAAGATCCAACTAGTGGATTAAAAGGTGGTCCTACGTGTAGTTATCTTCTGGGTGAACTTTTGGGTGAATCTCCATGTTGTCCTCCATCCAATGGTTGGTGAACATAACCTTGGGGTACATAAGTTGGTAAATTAATAGTAACATGTACAATGGTTGGAATTGGTGCAATAATAGTTGTTGAACAAGTTGTCTATCCTTGTTGGTCACTAGTTGAACCATTGTAGGAAATTGATTTCCAACAAAGTATGGTGTATATGTTGGTGGTACAATGGTTACTCATGTACTAGGTACACATTCCCAAGTAGATAATCTATATAATTCTTGAAGATCGAGGAATTAAGTCCTTTTGTTCTAGCTGGATATGTTGGATGGATCTAAAGGCACAAAAGGGGGTATGACAGTATACCACATTGGGTATGTTGAAGTAGGTAACATACCGGTTTTACCTAGTATAATTGGTGTGACAAGTTGTGAGTAGTTTGTTTGATAGTTAACAAGTATTGTTATATGACCTATACTAGGACCCATGGCTTGAGTTTTTAATATAATACATTGGGTACTACTTTTGTAGTGGTTGGAAGGACATGTTGATGACCATTCATTAGCTCCTTTTGTAATAATTGTCTTAATCTATCATCAACAAATGGACATCGATTGAATAGATGTCCTACCTATTGACAATATTAACAAGTTATAGTTTTAGCACCTTGGTTTCCTCTTGAAATTGGCCTATGATGGGGGAATTGTAATCTTTTGCATGGATCGAATACTTATCCAACAAGCAAGGTGCCTTGTGGATATGTGACTCCAAAATAGGTTAATGTTTGACCTAGTATAACTATTTTCTAAGACTTCAAGTAATTACTTTTGACATTTTCTAAAATCAACAAATTCTAAGAAATAACACATTAACATATAATTCAACAGGTTCAATAACCAATTAGGTTAAATAACATATTAAAACACTTGTTAGGTTTAACAACTTGTTTACATTTCCAACCTATTAAGTCACATGTTCCTAAATTTGGGTAACAAAGATATAATATCGACTTAATCTAATTTACTTAAAAGGGCAACCTTATAACTATTTAATTATTAGTGGTGAGTATCCTACTTACCATCTTCTATTTACTAGGGGGTGAAGTCGTCTAGGTTAATCAGTCCAAGTGGATAAGGGATTGTGCATCATTCCTTTGTATGATTTTAGATTGGATGTGGCTAAGAAAGTTCTCTTGGGAAAAAAGTGTGTGGGTGTGAGGATAAGAGAAAAACATGGAAGAATATTGTACTTGGTGTTATATAATGGAAAATAGTTGAAGGTTGTTAAGTGCATTATTTATTTTTATTTGTATTGACCACTAGGAAGGTAAGGAAAGTAATTCCTTCTTAATTGATGTAGATTATTAATTTTTTAGTTTGGTTATTCTTTTTTTTTACAATGAAAATATTTTTGTACTTGCTATTGGAGTAGAAAATACATTCTACCACAAGATGGTAGTTACCATCAAAAGGTAGCAACCAAGAAGTAAACATGAGATTTGAGGTCTATAGGGAAAACAATGTAGTGGTAAACAATAAACAATAGTTACAAAGGGTTTGCAATTAGTGCAAATAGTAAGCAGTAGCTATCGGAAGTTTGTAGGTAGCCAGGGGGTCTTTTCAAGTTTGCCGATGATGATATGTGCATGTCGATGGTTGTTGCAAGATGGTAGTTGTAGCATGATGGTAGGTAGACAAAATATAGGTTCTACTTTCATGTTTTTATTTGACAACCTTTTTTTTCAACGATAATTAAGTTGCTGAATTCCACGATTTAACAAGTGCATTTATGCACTAATGAACCAATCACAATGAAACAAATGTTTAGGTCTATGAGTATTTTTGTTTCAAAATTAATGTGGTGAAAAAATATTTAAATTAATTTACACTCACAAGATTGTTGCATAATAAGTTATTAAGTTCCAAAATATTAAATTTAATAGGAAAGATAAAGGGTGCAAAAGGACTCAAAAGTGCCTATAACAACTTTTTTTGTCCTTAATGAGTCTTTTATTGAACATTAAAATGGAGAAATCAACCAAATTTAAAATTATTGAAAAGTGTATTAAACACATGTTTAATGTAACACATCATATATATTAATTCACTACGTCTGTCTGTGACGGAGGTTTTGGGGGGTGGGGTCGGTGAAGCAACGGGCGACCCCTGTCAGTCTATCCGTCTGTCAAGGTCCTGAAACCTAGATCCCGTCTGTCCGTCTGTCGCACTTGCTCAAGCTTTGGGAAACGGTTTTTTTTGCGGGGAGTCTTTGGGAGTGATGTACGCTTAGCCTGTTGCAGAGCATGTTTCTCAGAGTCAACGTGTCTTTTTTTCTGAAGTTTTTCTTTGAGTACTCGTGTCTTCTAGTGCGGTGAGTTTGTTTGCCCTCTCGTTCTGGAGATCAAGGATCTTTCTCGGGAGGACGAAGGGGTGGGGAGGAAGAGGGGAGATGGACGACATCTTTGTCAGCGCGCTGTCGCCTCAAAGAACAAGGGTAGCATTCTCAGATCTCCAAATGCTGGAACCCAAATCTTCGTAGTACTGTAGCAACAGTCTCTGCGATTTAGAGGGACAGAATTGTTGCGAGCAACGACATGGGATTTTTCGTGAAGACTTGGCGCAACACCAAACTCCTGCTGCTGCACATGAACACGAATCAGACGATGAGAGCGCACCATTCTTGCGCGAACGTGAGAGAAAATCTTCAATTGATTACGGGACATGGAGCTCGAGCAATGCATGTAGAGTTCCTGAAACTGATGGATTTCTTCTACAGAGACCCATTACCTCGAAGAATACAAAAGCGAGCGCAACAAGCCCACTCCTCTTAGGAGGAACTCGCAGTTGCCCTACTCCACCCAAGAACTCCAACAAGAGGGTAATACACAGATGCCAAACGTCTCCGGCAGTTACAAACGCGACGCGCGGGAAGAGAGGAGGAGGAGAAGCGCTCGAGAGGCCGGAATTTGAGAAAGGATCGTCCATAGTATTGCAAGCAGGGATAGGCGTGATGGTGTACCTTGCAGCAGGAGTGTTGATCTACACTTGGAAGAACAAGGAATTCTCGGGACTGGAGACGAACTCCTTCGTGGATGGACTCTACTTCTGTGTAGTCACAATGTGCACCATCGGATACGGTGACATAGTTCCTGTGACTCCCTTCACCAAGTTCTTCGCCTGTGGATTTGTGCTTGTGGGATTCGGATTCATTGATGCCTTGGTGAGTGGCATGGTGACATACATGCTGGACAAGCAGGAGCATCTTCTCCTCTCTGCTGTGGAAGGTAGCCATCACCAAGCAGCCAAGAAATATGTGTTGAATCCCAAGCATGGCAATCGCATGCGCATCCGAGTCAAAGTGGGACTTGCACTCGGTATCCCCATTCTCTGCATTGTGGTCGGAACTTTAGTGATGATGCACTTGGAGAAGTTGCATTGGATTGATGCACTTTATTGCACTATCATGTCTGTCACCACTGTTGGCTATGGAGATCACACATTCAAGAGTTTTCAAGGTCGTCTGTTCGCTGCTTTGTGGCTGCTGTTTAGCACATTGGCAGTCGCCAGATGCTTTCTCTACTTGGCAGAAGTGAGAGTTGATAAACGGCATCGAGCAATTGCCAAATGGGTATTGCGAAGAGGACTCACTTTTGCCGATTTGGTGCAAGCAGACCTTGATCATAATGGTTGCATCAGGTGGGTGTGGTTGTTTATTTTTTCTTTTCCTCCACAAACCTTTTTTCCTCTTTCATCAGTTCAATCAATTATCCATGATTCTGAATGATTGTTTGTTCTCTTCATCTTGACGTCTCGCTTCTTTTCTCTACTTTTTTGTTTTGCATTCTCAACCTGCAAACTGTGATGATGAAGGTATGACACTTTGTGAGCAACTCTCATAAGGTTATGACTTGCACTCATTCATCATGTTACCTTCACAATTGTTGTTCTGGTGATTTCTATGTAATTCCATAGACATGTCACCTGTGAATGACTTCTCTGAAATATATATATA